>SMEQ01000050.1_pt1 | contig 97638 bp, 96 predicted proteins | sample 2456281 | NCBI WGS metagenome assembly SMEQ01 (sample SAMN10132596, study PRJNA489261) | soil metagenome | isolation source: day1 antibiotic-loamy sand soil ammended with raw manure from dairy cow... | place: USA | collected 2015-04-01
ATAGCCGCTATCCCTGCGGCTATTTTTGTAACTTAGTGTATTCAAGGGAGTACGGGATCGAATGACTGATATAACACAACAAGCAGAATTAATTCGTGCGGCTGGCGGTTTAGTGCCCATGGTAGTAGAGCAATCTGCTCGTGGCGAACGTGCCTATGATATTTATTCCCGATTATTAAAAGAGCGTGTTATTTTTTTAGTGGGCCCTGTAGAAGATCACATGGCAAACTTAGTAGTGGCTCAATTGTTATTTTTAGAGTCAGAAAACCCAGATAAAGACATTCACCTGTATATTAACTCTCCAGGTGGTTCTGTATCAGCAGGTCTTTCTATTTATGACACTATGCAGTTTATCAAGCCCGATATCAGCACCATGGTAATTGGTCAGGCTTGTAGCATGGGTGCATTTTTATTAGCAGCTGGTACCAAAGGACGGATATTCAGATTCACGCTAAGAATATTCAAGATACCAAAGATCGATTAAATAAAATTATGGCTTTGCACACTGGTCGTCCAGTAGAAGAGGTTGCCGCGGACACAGAACGCGATAACTTTATGGATCCAGATGTTGCGTTAGCTTATGGTTTAATCGACAAAGTAGTCGACAGTCGTGACTAGGGCCTTGAAAAGCTCTTAAAGTAGCACCATAAAGCATAAAGATATGTCAAAGATAAATGAGGCACTCGAATGACCGAGGATACAAAAGGCAAGAATGACGGCAAGCTATTATACTGCTCATTCTGTGGAAAAAGTCAGCACGAAGTGCGTAAGCTGATTGCCGGACCATCGGTATTTATTTGCGATGAATGCGTTGATTTATGCAATGACATTATTCGTGAAGAGGTTCAGGAGGCTAATAACACTGCGCCATCTGACAAGTTACCAACGCCAAAAGAAATTAAAGACACTTTAAACGAGTATGTTATTGGTCAAGATAAAGCCAAGCTTGTTTTAGCAGTAGCGGTGTATAACCACTACAAGCGTCTTCAACACAGCGGTAAAACTTCTGATGTTGAGCTGTCAAAAAGTAATATTTTGTTGATTGGGCCTACCGGCACAGGTAAGACATTATTGGCCGAGTCTTTAGCGCGTCTATTAAATGTACCCTTTACTATTGCCGATGCCACAACGTTAACAGAAGCAGGTTATGTGGGCGAAGACGTTGAAAATATCATTCAAAAACTGTTACAGCAGTGCGATTACGATATTGAAAAGGCACAGCGCGGGATCGTTTATATTGATGAGATTGACAAGATTTCCCGTAAGTCTGACAACCCATCTATCACACGCGACGTCTCGGGTGAAGGTGTTCAGCAAGCACTATTGACAGGTCGACACCTCTAATATTCTGTTTGTTTGTGGTGGTGCTTTTGCCGGTTTAGATAAGATTATTCGTGACCGCTCTGAAAAGAGTGGTATTGGGTTCTCTGCATCTGTAAAAGGTAAAGATGACCAAAAAGCGGTTGGTGAGGTTTTACGCGAAGTAGAGTCTGGCGATTTAGTGAAGTTTGGTTTAATTCCAGAGTTTATTGGTCGTTTGCCGATGATTGCCACCTTAGATGAGCTTGATGAAGATGCATTGGTTAGAATTTTAACTGAGCCACGTAATTCGTTGGTGCGTCAGTATCAAAAGTTGTTTGAGATGGAAGGCGTGGAGTTGGAGTTCCGTGATGAGGCTTTAGCAGCAATTGCTAAGCTTGCTATGGAAAGAAAGACAGGCGCTCGTGGCTTACGCTCAATAATGGAAGGCGCATTGTTACAGATAATGTATGAAATACCTTCCGAAGAGCATGTAAGTAAAGTAGTAATAGAGGCAAATGTCATTACTGATGGCGCAGATCCTTTTATTATCTATGAGCGCTCGGAAGTCGATAAAGTCTCACCAGACAACGGTTAAAGCTATCAAAAAAGGAGCATTCGCTCCTTTTTTTCTTTATACAATTGTAATGCTTGCCTAGTGCCCCCATATACTGACATAGTAAATAAATATTATTGTTATTAGGTTTTATTAATGTCACAACAAAATTTTCCATTATTGCCTTTACGTGATGTCGTTGTTTTTCCGTCTATGGTCATCCCTTTGTTTGTTGGGCGTAAAAAATCCATTCGAGCGCTTGAAGAGGCCTCTGAAAATGGCAAGCAAGTTTTTTTGGTTGCTCAGAAAGACGCCAATAATGACAGTCCCAGTACTGAGTCTGTTTATCCCGTAGGAACAATTGCTACTATTTTACAGTTGCTAAAACTGCCTGACGGAACCGTTAAGGTCTTGGTTGAGGGACAGCAACGTGCTTACTTAAATGAATTGGAAGACAAAGGTGATTATTTTGTTGGTGCAGTTACTGCTGTAGCCGACAGTGAGCTAGCAGACAATGAAAATGAAGTGCTTGTGCATACGCTTACCAATCATTTTGAGCAGTACGTGCAGCTGTCTAAGAAAGTGCCGAACGAGGTGCTTTCCACCATCAGCCATATTGATGATGCTGATATCTTAGCAGACACCATTGCCGCCCATATTTCCTTAAAGCTTGCTGAAAAACAAAATGTTTTAGAAATCATTAATGTGACAGAGCGCGTAGAGCACCTGATGGGGTTGATGGAAGTTGAAATCGACCTCTTTAAAGTTGAGAAACGTATTCGCGGTCGTGTTAAAAAGCAGATGGAAAAAAGCCAGCGTGAGTACTACCTAAACGAACAGATTAAGGCTATCCAAAAAGAGCTTAATGATACTGACGAAGGGCAAGATGAATTTGAAATCATTGCCAAAAAAATTGAAGCTTCTGGAATGACTGCCGAAGCCAACGATAAGGCTCAGGCAGAGCTTAAAAAGTTACGCATGATGTCGCCTATGTCTGCAGAGGCATCGGTAGTGCGAAGCTATTTAGATTGGCTTGTAAACATCCCCTGGAAGAAGCGCAGTCGAGTTAGTCATGACCTAGCTAAAGCCCAAGAAATATTAGATGCAGATCATCATGGTTTGGATGAAGTCAAAGAGCGAATTCTAGAGTATTTAGCTGTTCAAAGCCGTGTCAAAAAAGTAAAAGGGGCTGTGCTTTGTTTAGTTGGCCCGCCTGGTGTGGGTAAGACTTCACTAGGTAAATCCATCGCTCGTGCAACCAATCGTAAATTTGTACGAATGGCTTTAGGTGGTGTGCGTGATGAGGCTGAAATACGTGGTCATCGTCGTACCTATATTGGTGCATTACCCGGCAAGCTAATTCAAAAAATGTCTAAAGCTGAAGTTAAAAACCCACTGTTCTTACTTGATGAAATAGACAAAATGGGCATGGATCACCGCGGTGACCCAGCTTCTGCTTTGTTAGAAGTTTTAGATCCGGAACAAAACAGCACTTTTGCAGACCATTACCTAGAAGTAGATTACGATCTATCCGATGTTATGTTTGTTTGTACTTCTAACAGTATGAATATTCCAGCACCACTATTAGACCGCATGGAAGTTATCCGTATTCCTGGTTATACCGAAGACGAAAAAGTAAGCATTGCACGTCGTTACTTGTTACCAAAGCAAATTAAGGCCAATGGCTTGCGTAAAAACGAGCTAGAAATCAAAGACGAAGAGCTTTTCACTATTATACGACTGTATACCAAAGAAGCAGGTGTGCGTGGCTTAGAGCGACAGCTAGCTAAGCTTTGCCGTCGTGTAGTTAAATCTAATGTCCTTGGAAGCAATCAAAAGACGCAAAATATTGATGCAGAAAAGCTTGAAGAGTATCTAGGTACACCTAAATTTAGTTACGGCTTAGCCGATGTAGCTAACCAAATAGGGCAGGTTACAGGCCTGGCTTGGACGTCCGTAGGTGGCGAATTGCTAACGCTTGAGGCTACCTCTATGCCTGGCAAGGGTAAGGTCGTTAAAACAGGCTCTTTGGGCGATGTAATGCAAGAATCGATAACAGCAGCCCTTACCGTTGTTCGTAGTCGAGCCGCAGGTTTTGGTATTGAGGCAGAATACTTTGAAAAACACGATTTGCACGTGCACGTACCAGAAGGTGCTACTCCTAAGGATGGCCCGAGTGCTGGTATTGGTATGGTTACAGCATTAGTTTCCGCCATGACAGGCATTCCTGTGCTTGCCGATGTTGCTATGACAGGCGAGATTACCTTGCGCGGAAAAGTACTGGCCATAGGTGGGTTAAAAGAGAAGCTTTTAGCGGCTCACCGTGGTGGTATCAAAACAGTAGTAATTCCTAAAGAAAATGAAAAAGATCTTAAGGAAATACCTGAAAAAATCCTAGCAGACCTTACCGTTAAGACTGCATCATGGATAGATGAAGTGCTAGAAATAGCATTAGAAAACAGCTTTCAGCCCTTGACAAGTGCATTGACGGGGTCAAAAAGTGAAAAAGATGAGTTAAATAGGCCAAGTACGCACTAACGCGTCTTGACGCCATAAACAGTGCTTGGTATAAATTCACACACTAATTTACTGTAGCGAATAATGCCGCAGACAATTACGTTAAAAAATACACACAGCAAAAGGGGATTAGTGTGAATAAGTCTGAGTTAATTGATGCAATCGCTGCTTCGGCAGATCTTTCAAAAGCGGCTGCAGGTCGCGTAGAAAGTATTACTACTGCGTTAAAAAATGGTGACCAAGTGTCACTTGTTGGTTTTGGTTCTTTCCAGGTTAAAGATCGTGCAGCGCGCACTGGTCGTAACCCTCGTACCGGTGAAGAGATACAAATTGCAGCTGCTAAAGTACCTAGCTTCAAAGCCGGTAAAGCTTTAAAAGACGCTGTAAACTAATTAAGAGATTTATGCGGTTAACGCTGTGTAGAAGTAATCTCTTGAGTGTCAAAGCGCATCCATGATGCGCTTTTTTATTTTGCTTACACAAAAATAATATCTACTGTTGAACAGAGGAGTGCATTGGGCATGTTACAAACGATGCGTAACAACGCACAGGGGACGCTTATGGGGTGTTGAAAGCATCGTGACTATGGGTAGTGGTGAACAGGCCGCTATTGAAGTTGACGGTGTTGAAATTAATGAGTCAGATATTGCCCGTGCTATTGAGTTACAACGTGCGAATCTTAGCCGTCAGTTTGGCGAACAATTTAATGAAGATATTTTCAATGATCAGTTTTTACGTCAAGCAGCAGTAGAACAGTTAATTAATGAAAAAATTAGTTTAAACCAAGCTATGAAACTCGGTTTAACAGCCTCGGCCAGAATGATTGATGAAACCATTGTTGGTATACCAGCATTCCAAGATAACGGTCGATTTGATCGTGACCAGTATCTTGATGTTTTACGCATGAATGGAATGTCACCGGTAACATTCCGTAAGGCACTGGTTAGCGATATAGTGGTCAATCAAGCGCAAGCAGCTTTTGCGTTAAGTGGCTTTATCACACCATTTTCTACCAAGTTTAAAACAGCCTTAGATGCAGAAGAGCGTAGCTTTGAGTACGTAGAGCTGGAAGCTAAAGACTTTAAAGGGCAAGTTTTGTTAACAGAAGAAGAAATTGAACAAGCTTATAACAACAGCTTGGAGCGTTTTGCTGTCCCTGAAATGGTGAGTGTGAAATACATCGAAATAAAACGTGCGGATATTATTGCAACGCAACAGGTTAGTAATGAAGAATTGCAAGCTGCATACAATGAATACAAACAACGTGTTAGTTCTAACGAGCAGCGTCAAGCAGCTCATATATTGCTAGAAACCGGAGATCGTTCGTTAAAAGAGGCCAAAGCTTTAGCGACTGAATTAAAGCAACGTATAGATCAAGGTGAAAGCTTTGAAAAGCTAGCAGCAGAGTATTCTGACGATATTGGTAGTAAAGCCGACGGTGGTGACTTGGGCATCACATTAAGAGGCAGTTTTGAAGAGTCCTTCGAAAATGCTCTTTATTCGTTAAACGAAGGCGCAGTGTCGGCACCGGTAGAAACCGAGTTTGGTGTTCACCTAATTCGTGCCAGCAAAGTAATTACCGACGATATTAGCTCTTTAGCTGATATGAAAAGTGCTTTAGAGCAAGAGGTTCGTATTGCTAAAGCCTTTGATGAGTATGAAAATAAAATTCATGAACTTTCTGATCTTGCTTTCTCAATAACTTCTTTAGAGGAAGCTGGGAAGATTGCATCATTACCAGTAAAAACATCTGCTTTGTTCCAGCGCGATGGTGGTGATGGTCTTGCATCTTCTGAGAGTTTCCGCGAAGCGGCCTTTGCCGGTAACGTGCTATATGATAATGAAATTAGCTCTGTTATTGAGTTAACTGATTCCGCTGTAATTCTAACGATCAATGAACATAAGCCTGAAAGCGTTAAGCCTTTAAGCGATGTGAAAGCCTTGGTTGTTGATGAGTTAACTTTTGCGCGTTCATTAGAGCTAGCTGAGCAAAAAGCAAAAGTTATTGCTCAAGCTGAAAGCGCTGATGTGAAGTGGAATAAAGTAACTACTACTTTTGCACAAACCTCAGCCGCAGACCGTGTGATTCAACAACGCGCCTTTGCTATTAAAACTGGTGAAGCTGTTAGTGTTGAAATTCAAGGTGGTTATGCAGTTGTTAAGTTAAACTCAATCGATAAAAAAGATTGGCAAACAGTAACAGCCAGTGATCAGCAGATAGCAGAAGAAAGAGACGCTAATAGTCGTAAGGCTTTATTAAGCTTTCAAGCTTGGTCTAAAGACAATAGTAAAGTTAAGCTGAAAAATTCAAGCATATAAAAAGTTGAATTTAAATATCTGAAATAAAAAAAGGGGCAGTTTTAACTGCCCCTTTTTTGTTTAAAAATAATCTGTTAGTTATTTATCGTCGCCAATGTCTTCCATTTCGGCAATGCTCATAGCGCAAGTGTTGAAGCCGCCATCCACATACAAAGTTTGAGCAGTAATGCCTGAGGCTAGGTCTGAGCATAAAAACGCCGCCGTGTTACCAACTTCATCAATGGTAATGTTACGTCCTAGAGGCGCGCGATCAGCATTACGTTTAAGCATCTTGCGGAAGTTCTTGATACCAGAAGCAGCCAGCGTACGAATAGGGCCTGCAGAGATGGCATTAACACGAATGCCGTCTTTACCTACACTACCAGCCAAATAACGCACTGAAGCCTCTAGGGCGGCCTTAGCTAAGCCCATAACGTTGTAGTTGGGCAGTGTTTGTTGTGAGCCGTGGTAGGTAAGCGTCAGCATGGCACCATTGCGTCCTTGCATAAGAGGGCGCGCACCTTTTGCTAATGCAACAAAACTGTAGGCGCTGATGTCATGAGCAATCTTAAAGCCATCACGCGTGGCGGAGTCTAAGAAGTCACCTTCTAACTCGTGTGCAGGTGCAAAGCCAACCGCATGGATAAGTATGTCTATATGGCCCCAACGCTTTTCAAGTTCTGCAAAAACAGCTGCAATTTCCTCATCGCTAGCGACATCGCAAGGTAAGCATATATCTGAACCCCAAGCGGTAGCCATTTTTTCTACTCGGTCTTTTAGTTTTTCACCCTGATAGGTGAAAGCTAACTCTGCGCCTTCACGATGAAATGCATCGGCAATGCCGTATGCAATAGAAAGTTTACTGGCTACGCCCACAATGAGGGCTCTTTTGCCTTCTAACATACCCATAGCACACACCTTTTATAATTTATTTGTGGATTTGCATATTAAGTTACAAATTACAGACGCAGTTGCCAACGCCTGTAAATGTTATTGTGTTTGTCTGGTTAGGCAATAATCTACAGTTAGCGCAATACATCAATATAAAGAGTAAGCGACTGTCCAGGTTGTAGGTATTTTTGGTTTGCCCGCTGACTATTCCAGCGCATTACATCTGCTAAGCTAACATTAAATTTCTGTGAAATAAGCGCTAATGAGTCACCGGGTCTAACTCTATAATTAATTTTACGAATAACCTCTCTGCGCTCTGGCTGCATGCTTGGGTTATCGCTCCAAATAATCAAATTCTGACCGACACTTAAAGAATCTTTGGGTACCATTCCGTTCCAACGAGCAAGATTGGAAACGGAAACCTGGTGAGAGTTGGCTATCTTCCAGAACGAGTCACCAGAGCGAACAGTGTAATCAATACGCTTAGTGTTTTGTGGTTGTCTGGCAGCAATGGTGCGGTTGAGTCTTTCTGACTCGCTGTGGGTATAGTTGTCAGCAGGTAGAAGTGCGCTCGGTATTAACAAGTTATCGTTAATGCGGATAATATTACTTCGGATATTGTTCGTTTGTGCAAGTGCTAGGGCAGTAGTGTTGTATTTGTTGGCAATGCTAATTAAGGTGTCACCGTTCTTAACCGTATAGTTCTGCCAACGTACACGTTGTGCTGGGTCCAGTTGTGAAATGCTTTCAACAAAAGTATCTACTTGGTCAATGGGTATTAATACTTCATGTGGACCATTGGGGTGGGTCGCCCATTGTTTGTAAGCAGGGTTTAACTGATATATTTCATTAATGTCTGTTTGGGACAGTTCAGCAATCTGTGCCAAATCGATTTGCCCGTAAGTTTCAACTACAGCAAAGTATGGTTCGTTTGGAATTTTATTGAAAACAACACCATGTTCTTCAGAGTCTCTAAGCAATTTTGCCAAAGCAATTAACTTAGGCACGTAAGCGCGCGTTTCTCTAGGAAGATTCAAAGACCAGAAGTCTGTTGGTTTGCCTTGTCGCTCATTGTTGCGAATGGCTTTTCTGACTGTGCCAGCACCAGAATTATAAGCGGCTAACGCTAATAACCAATCACCATCAAATTGGCGCTGTAATGCAGTTAAGAAAGTAATGGCAGCATCGGTAGCGGCACGAATGTCACGGCGGCCGTCATACCACCAGTCTTCATGTAATCCAAATGAGCGACCAGTAGAGGGAATGAACTGCCATACGCCAGAAGCTAATCCGTGCGAATAGGCAAAAGGCTCAAAGGCGCTTTCTACAATTGGCAGTAATGCGATTTCAGCGGGTATGTCACGCTCTTCAATTTGCTCAACAATATAATAAAGATAGCGTTTACCGCGCTCAGAAACACGGTCTAAGTAAGACTGATGTGAAGCGTACCATCTTAATTGAGAATCAATACGAGGGTTCTGCTGATCTATGTCTAGCCGATAAAGTGAGGGAATTCTTTGCCAGATGTCATCATATTGAATTTCATCGACATCGGTTTCTAGTAATAGGGTTTCTTCGATATAGTTAATATCTGCAACAGACTCTAACTCTTCAGGTTGAAACTTAGGCTGAGTAGTGCATGCCGTCAGAATTAATAACGGTACTGCCGCCCGCAATAATAAAGTGATAACCTTCATATAATTAATACCATCACAAAAATTCGCTCAGTCTAAAGATACTTATAGGTATGAGCAAGGTTATTACAAATGGCGAAGACAATTCCACAAAACATTAAACCAGAACACTATTCTAATTGGCTGAATGATGCCTCTACTCAGCGTTTACTCGCACTTGAAGCCAGTTGGCTTAAAAGCTGGGTTAAACAACTTTACGGTTGTCACTTAGCTTATGTTGGAGTCGATCCTACGCCACGCTTTCTTGATTATAGCCGAACTTTACATCAATTCCGATTAGGTTTGCCATGGTCGTTGCAGGTAACGAACTGCGATGCACAAATTAACGAAGATGCATGGCCTCTGGCTGATCAAAGTGTTGATGTGGTTATCTTACAGCATACTTTAGATATGAGCACTCAGCCGCAACAGCTGATTAAAGAAGCCAGTCGTTGTTTAGTGCCTAATGGCTACTTAATTGTGATGGGTTTTAACCCATACAGTTTATGGGGTGGGTGGCGCTGGCTAAGAACCTTTTCTTCTAAGTTACCTTGGCTTATGCGCCCAGTCTCGACGGGACGTTTGAGTGATTGGTTATCATTAGTTGATTTGAAAGTTGAGCAAGTGTTTGATTGTGCTCATCTATGGCCTGTCAAGGTAGGCTCTGAGGATTTGTCGCGCCGCATCGACCGAGTATTGGCAGGTACTGCTTGGCTACCGTCAAACGCATATTTAATGGTTGCAAGAAAAACGGTGGCAGGTTTAACTCCCATCCGAATGCAACGTCGACACTCCATTGCTGAGAGTTTCGGAATTCCAATTGCTGCTTCAAGCATGCATGAACCAACAGATATGAGTGCAAACGAATGAAAGTTTACGCTTTTACAGATGGCGCCTGTAAAGGAAACCCTGGTGTTGGAGGCTGGGGTGTTTTATTAAAGTACGGGGACAAAGAAAAAGAACTTTGGGGCGGGGAAGTCAACACCACTAACAATAGAATGGAGTTGATGGCTGCTATTGAAGGACTAAAGGCACTTAGCCGCTCTTGCGAGGTAATATTGACCACTGACTCACAGTATGTGAAGCAGGGTATTAACCTGTGGCTTGCTGGTTGGAAAAAAAACGGTTGGAAAACCGCCGCTAAAGCGCCGGTTAAGAATAAAGACCTATGGTTGCTGCTTGATGAAGAGTGTAAAAAGCATACGGTCGAATGGCGCTGGGTTAAAGGACACAGTGGACACGCAGAGAACGAACGAGCAGATGAGCTAGCCAATCGTGGCGTCATTATGGTTGAAGGGCAGCATTAAGATGAGACAAGTAGTACTTGATACAGAAACAACGGGTATTGGCGATGGCCACCGTATTTTAGAGATAGGCTGCATCGAAATTGTTGAACGCAAACCTACAGGACGGCATTTTCATGTATATATTAATCCAGAGCGTGAAAGTGACGCTGGCGCACTAGCTGTACATGGTATTACACAACAATGGCTAGTAGAACAAAATGCACCGCTATTCTCCGGGATAGTAGACGACTTCCGCCAATTTATCGCGGGTGCTGAATTAGTAATTCATAATGCTAAGTTTGACTTAGCTTACATGGATTACGAATTTAGACAGCTTGGTTTGAGTGAGACGACTACATTCTCAACAGTATTAGATACCATGTTACTTGCCCGACAGTTATTTCCGGGTTCAAAACATAACCTAGATGCGTTATGTCGACGTTTTGGTATTGATAATACCCATCGTCAATTGCATGGAGCTTTATTGGATGCTGAGTTATTAGCTGAAGTCTATTTGGCAATGACTGGCGGGCAGATTGGCTTAAACCTAGATGTGGAAAAAGACAACAGTGCCAATGAAGTGACAATTGATCTTTCCTCAATAAATATTGCTGAAATAAATCTGCCTGTTTTCGCTGCAACGGGTGAAGAACTTGAGCAACATGAGCGTTTCCTCGGATTATTAGATGAAAAGAGTGGGCAATCTATCTGGCGTAAATAGAATTAAACGTAGAATCATAGCGTTAGAGTGGTTTTTTGTTTAACCTTTAAATACTTAGCGTCAAATGTATTTAATCAGTAGAATCAAAATAAATTATCAAAGCGAAGCATGGATTATGAATGACAATTTGATAGGAAGCGGGACCTTCCAGTTTTTATCATCATTAAAGCTGGTAAAAGCCGAGATAGTAAACTCATTAGAAAGAGCTACTAATGAGCTGGATCTGTACTCCGAGCAGAATGATACGGAACATCTGCGTTCTTTCTTAGAAGAAGTGCAGCAAATACGTGGCACATTCAAAATGCTGGATTTTAGAGCGGGTGAGCGCTTATGCGAAGAGCTTGCTGAGACTGGCAGGATTGTCCGTAACCAAGATATTTCAGAATCCACTCTGAATGCCTTTATGCTAGCCATTGTTTTTCTTAAGCGATACTTAGATTTTGTTTCACACAACGAATCGGTTGCACCGAGCCTTTTGATTCCAACAATCAACCTCGTTCGCAGTGAGCGCGGTGACAAGCCTTTACCCGAAGCTTATTTTTTTACTGCCAACTTAAGACCCAAATATCAGCCACTGGCAGCCATACCTAATGTAGCCAATATTCCGTACCGACGAGCTCGCCAAATGTATCAACTGGGCTTACTCGGATTACTCCGTGGCCAAGGGCGACGTGGTCCTGTGCAGGTTATGTTGCGTGCGATAAACCGCTTTGAACAGTTAAGTCGCGGCAATTCCGCTTGGCTGTTTTGGTATGTGGTTTCTGGTGCGCTTGAAGCATTAGCACAGCCTGAGTTTGAAATGACGCCTCAACGTTTGACACTGTTACGCTTTTTGGACTTACAGGTTCGTCGTGTGCAGGAACTAGAAGGAAAAGTTGCTGCAGATAAAGTACCAGACTGGTTACTCAAAGAGTTTCTTTACTTAGTAGCAATAGCTCAGCCTGATTCTGAGCTATTAAAAGCACAGCAAGCGCTATTTAAAGTTGATAATGAAATTAAAGAAAAGCTGTTAAGTCAGACACGCTCCAAAATGCGTGGCCCGGATCAAGAAGCCTTGGATTCTTTATCGAAAGCGTTACAGGAAGAGATTCAATCTGTTAAAGATCAGGTCGATCTTTTTGAACGTACTGAAGTAACAGAGCAAAACCTTAAAGATTTATTAGATTCTCTAGCAAAGATAGCCGACACTTTATCAATTTCCAACTTAACCACAACGGCAGAACGAACCTCTAGTCTAATGCAACATATCGCTAAAATTGGTATTGCCGGAATACCTAATGGGCTTGTTTATATTGCCGATGAAGTGATTAAAGTTGAACAAGATATGCGTGCACTTAAGCACGGTGGCTTAGATAAAACAGCGATAGTTGATCCTGTAAGTTTGAACGAAGCGCGCATATCAATAATCTCAGAATCAATGTCTGCATTAACCTTAATTAAAAGATCGATTGGCTCCTTCTTAGACTCTAACAATGACAAAATGCATATAAAAAATGTAAGCAAAGGCCTTACTGATGTTGCTGGCGCAATGGTGTTTTTAGAAAAAGAGGCAGTCACTAAAATGCTGTTTGCATTGGATGTATTCATACGCAAGCAAGTATTGGAGTCTGTAACGATTCCTTCACAGGTAAAAATGGAAGCATTTGCCGACACAATTTCTGCAATAGAATACTATTTAGATACCATAGATAGTCAGGGAAAAGGGGCAGATGAAGCACTTAAACTAGCAGCTAACAGTATAGTGCAATTGCAGAGGTAGCTATGTTACAAGGCAGTTTAAGTGTAATTATAATTCTATTTGTCATTGTTTTAGCAGTGACGGTAGTTTTTTTATTATGGAAGAGCCGGTGGTTTATTCAGTGGCTCAAAGGCACCTTTGGTATTGCCTTAATAGCGGCTGCAATATTTCTGTTATTTAGTTTGGTAGATCTGTGGAGTTACCAACAGTTAAATCGTGAAAGCCTCATAAGCACTGTAAGTATTTATCAATTAGGTAAGCAGGAGTTTGACCTAACTTTAATAAACGCAAACGGTGAAGAAAAACGTTTTAAAGTGTTAGGCGATCAGTGGCAGTTGGATGCACGATTGTTAATATGGAAAGGACCTTTCAATACGTTGGGTGGCAGCCCTCTTTATCGCTTAGAAAGGTTGTCAGGACGCTATCTTACATTAGAACAAGAACGTTCTTCAGAGCGCACAGTCTATGAGCTTTCTCACTCCGCTGGCATAGACATATGGCAGTGGCTTAATAAATATGGTTTTTGGTTAGACGCACAATTTGGTAGCGCGGTTTACTTACCACTAACTAATGGCGCAGTTTATGCCGTTAACCTTTCAGCAAAAGGCCTAGTCGCACGGCCCTTAAACGATGCCGCAGAACAAGCGTTAGCACAACAATGGTAAATCCAAGGTTTTAATGAGTTGAATATAATACCCACAAACAAACGTTTTTTAGTTTACCTTGCATCAAACCATCAGGGATTAGATGTAGAGCGACATGAAATAGTGCAGCTAATGGCTAGCTACGGTATGGTTAACGTCGGGCTTGACTGTCGAGACGATTTAGGCCCATACAATTGGGATTTAGTGCGTGAGCTTATTGAGACCTGTGACTTGTTTGTGCTTTTGTTAGGTGACAGTTACGGCCCAAGACTGCCCACTGGTATAAGTTTTCTACATCGAGAGTTCGTTCACGCAAATTCAACCAACAAGCCCACTCTTGCTTTTATTAAAAATAGTGTTCCAAATCAGCAGCTTAATGAAGAGCAAAGCCGCTTGGCCGGTTTGCATAAAGTAGTAGCGCAAAAATCACCATATAAGTTATGGCACTTAAGAGATGAACTAGTCTCGCAAGTACGTACCGCCTTATCTAGTAGCCTACTTACTATCGGTGGTGGTTGGGTACCGGCAAATAAGGCGAATCTTAACTTAGAGTCGGATGTTAAAAAGCAGGAACCAGTACCGCTTACGGCTAGGCAAAGGCTTACAAAAAGTCAGCAAATGCTGAATCTACAAGTGACAGCAAATGTATACCAAGATGGCAATTTATCGGTCGAAGATATTTTCTTGCCAACACGTCTTGATAAGTTATTCAAAGTACTTCTTCATAGAATGAAAGAAGGCTGCAGCGAAGACAGCTTAAGAAGATCTTTGGCTGTGGCTGTTACCAAAACAACCAAAGAACAGCTTTTGGCAAAAAAACCTAAAGCTCATGCGGTCGATGACGTTCGTATTAATCGTGAGCAGTTTAAGTTGATGCTTAAAATCTGGCAGGAGCTAGGAACGATCTCTTGTAAGAAAGATGAAAACCGTTCGCTATGCTACTTTTTGTCAGAAGATATTTAGATAGCTTTAAGTAAGCTGACTTAGTAACGAATTTTTTTCTTCACTTTCTATTTTTATGCTGTTGCATACTGTCTCACAAATATCGAACACAAAAGGATCGCTTATTGAAAAGTAAGCCATGTTTCCTTCTTGTCGTCTTCTTACAAGCCCATGAGTACGCAGGCTAGAAAGGTGTTTGGAAACATTTGGCTGTGAAGCGCCCGTAAGCTCTACTAACTCCGAAACTGATTTTTCGCTACTCTGTAACTGATGCAGTATCTTCAGGCGCATGGGATCTGACAGTAATCGTAAGCGTTGAGCAATAAGCTCTAACATCTCATCTGACATTTGTTTTTGCATAATTACACCTCAATTTTGTACAGTATAAGACAAAACTGATAGGTTGTTTAGCATATAACCATACAGTTATCTTATTTTTGAGAATAGGCTCTAATTATGAATAGTCTTATTAGCCTTTAGTGTCATGCAAATTATGAATACAAGCGCTATAATCTAGCTCTTTCAAGAGGTATTTATGCGTTTAATCTTAATTTTATTTGTCTCCCTTTTATTGTCAGCTTGTGACACTAGCCCATCTACACAAATTTTAAAGATCAACGGCGCAACCATGGGTACCTATTACCACGTATCTTGGGTGGGTGACGACGTCAATCAAAAAGCAGTCTTACAACAACAAATTGATATGCGTTTAGCTGCTATTAATAAAACAATGTCTACTTATGACCCTGACTCTGAGTTATCGCTTTTAAATCTAGGGGCTTTAGATGCAAGCTCTGATGGGTGGATTGAAATATCAGCAGATTTAATTGAAGTGTTGAATATGTCGCTTGAAGTCTGGCAAGCCAGTTATGGCGACTTTGATGTTAGCGTAGGGCCTTTGGTTAACTTATGGGGCTTTGGCCCTGAAGCTCGTGTAAACCATACACCAGCAGCAGTAGAAATCACCGCTAAACTAGCTCATTTAGGCAGTGAAAATATTGAGCTAGATAGCTTGCAACAACGAGTGCGACTCAAAAAGCCGTTGTATATTGATCTTTCTGCAGTAGCTAAAGGTTGGGCTGTGGATGAAGTTGCCGAAATAGTGAGCCTGCACGGCGTTGAATCTTACATGGTTGAAATTGGTGGTGAGATTCGTGCTCAAGGGCTCAAATCCAACAAGCAGCCTTGGCGTATTGCCATCGAACGTCCTCAGCATGACCTTGGTCAAAGTGTTGCCTTAGTTATAGAGCTTAATGAATTGGGTATAGCTACTTCTGGTAGTTATCGTAACTATTTTGAAGAAGAAGGGGTGCGGTTTTCACATACTATAGATCCGAAGACGGGTTACCCAATCAAACATAAGCTGGCCTCAGTGACAGTAATTCATCCTTCTACAGGTATGGCTGATGCATGGGCTACGGCAATTACCGTTGCTGGTCCTGAAAAAGGTCTTCAATTAGCCGAAGAAAATAATCTAATCGCCTTTATGTTAGTGGGTGATGGTGATAACTTTAAAGAATTAGCTACAACCGCATTTATAAAAAAGTATCCTCAAATTAAAGAAGGGAGAAAATAAAATGATTGTTTTTGTTACAGCATTCCTTGTTATGTTACTGGTAATAGCAGCCATGGCTGTTGGTGCCATGGCAGGGCGCAAACCTATTGGTGGTTCTTGTGGTGGCATGAGCGCCGTTGGGGTTGGTGGTTCTTGCGCTTGTGGTCGTAGCGCTGAAGACTCGTGCAGCGCTTCTGATACGCCAGTTATAGAAGCTGCCAAAGCTAATTATCATGACGCAAGTAATAAATAAATTTTTTTAAAAACTGTTAGGGTTTACCCCCTTGATACAGGTAAAGGAGATTATGCATGGCAGAATATCGCTACGATGTAGTGGTTATAGGTGCAGGTCCGGCGGGTGAAGCTGCGGCCATAAATGCAGCAAAGCACGGTAAAAGGGTTGCCGTGGTCGAAGATAAACCAACCGTGGGTGGTGGCTGTACACATTTAGGCACAATTCCTTCTAAGGCTTTGCGTCATGCGGTTAAACAAATTATTCATTTTAATACCAACCCTATGTTTCGTGATATTGGTGAACCACGCTGGTTTTCTTTTCCAAAAGTGCTTACCTATGCAGAGCGTGTAATTGAAAAGCAAGTAAGGCTGCGCACTGAATTTTTAGCCCGTAATAAAATTACTTTAGTGACTGGCAAAGCAACCTTTGCTGATAAAAACACTATTGATGTGCTGGTAAAAGATAATACTAAAAAACGATTACATTTTTCTGAAGCAATTATAGCGACTGGTTCAAGTCCTTGGCGTCCAAGTAACATCGACTTTAATCATCATCGTATTTATGACTCGGATACTATTTTACAGCTAGAGCATACCCCTCGAACTATTATCATTTATGGTGCAGGGGTTATTGGTTGTGAGTATGCCTCAATATTCTCTGGGTTAGGTGCTAAAGTGGACCTAATTCACCCTGGCGATCGTTTATTAACCTTCCTAGATGATGAGATATCTGATGCCTTAAGTTATCACTTGCGTGACAAAGGTGCTTTGATTCGTCACAACGAACAATTTGACTCTGTTGAGGTGAATGATCGTTACGTTACTATGGTGATGGCTTCAGGCAAAAAAGTAAAAGCAGACGCATTCTTATGGGCTGCCGGCCGATCTGGTAATACTGAAAGCTTGGGGTTAGAAGAAATTGGTATTAGCACTAATAGTCGCGGGCAAATTGAAGTAGACGAAGAGTATCGTACTTCTGTAGAAAATATTTATGCGGCAGGTGATGTCATTGGTTGGCCTTCGTTAGCTTCTGCAGCTTACGATCAAGGGCGTTCGGCAGCAGCAAGTATTGCCGACCCAGCCTCTAGCCGCCATATTAAATCCGTACCTACGGGTATTTATACCATTCCTGAGATTAGTTCTGTCGGTAAAACAGAACGTCAGCTAACGGATGAAAAAGTACCTTATGAAATAGGTCAGGCATTCTTTAAAAACATCGCTCGCGCACAGATAACTCGTGAAGGGGTGGGAATGTTGAAAATCCTTTTCCATCGTAAAACACTGGAAATTTTAGGCATTCATTGCTTTGGTGACCAAGCAGCAGAAATTGTTCATATTGGTCAAGCTATTATGGAGCAAGAAGGAAAAGGGAATACGCTGGAATACTTCGTAAATACTACGTTTAACTATCCAACCATGGCAGAAGCTTATCGTGTCGCTGCTTTAAATGGATTGAATAGGCTGTAAGTCAGTGACTGAGTAATGGGTGAGAGATCACCTATTACCCAGTTCTATCTTTCTATATATACAAATGCGCTCTAATGCTGGATAAAAAAGGTTCAGGGTCAACTTTCAAGTCGGCTCTTACTTTTCTGCTACGTGCTTCTGGTGGTGTCAAGTCAATTTTATTGAATTTGGGAAGCCCTATGCCTGTATCAGGTATAAATATCGGTAAAGAGGTGTTCATCGCTTTGCGAGAGTTCTCAAAAACAATATTGGCTCGTACCACCGGTGCTAGAGTTTGCATTTGAGCAAGATTAGCATAGCTCGATAGCTGCTGTAGTTTCTGCAGTTGCAGTTTGATATGCGGCTTATCTTCGCCAAGGGCAATCAATGCCTGCTCTGCGGTTTCTACACTTATTTTACGTATACTACGCCCGCTTACATACCAGCTAAAGCCAATGGTTTTAGGGTGTTCTTCAAGTAAGGGAATATGACGGTAGCATTGACGCAAATGTATTCGAGTTAAGCCTGAATAGTGTAAGGCGTCACGTAAGTTTGCCTGACCAAGTTTACCAAACTCTTCGAGCCATTGGCTCTGAGTCAATTCAGCACGCGTTGTTTTTACCGAATTTCTAAAGTGGTCTTTTTGCTTATTAATTTTATTAATTAATATAATTAAATCATCATCAGCCAGTACAATGCCATGACGGGCACGGGTCTCACGACCATCTTGGTTACCTTGATACCATAAGTCCCCGAGCAAGCTTGTTAGTATCTGCAGACTGTCGTTGTAAGCTTCTTCTTGTGAATTTAACGGTAACCAGTGGGTTGGTTTTTTCTTTAAGAGCTTCGTTTGTAACTCACTGAGCAGCTCACTGAGCTGCCCAAAACTGTGATGAAGTTCAAGAATCATACTGTTGGCTGCACACTTAGCTTGGCACGAATAAACTGGCTGTGTGGCAGATAAAGCAGATCGCTTATCTTACGGATCATATATTCTTCGTACTTATCCAATTGCTTGTCGCTGTAGGCGACTTGCCACAAACCTTGTACCAGTTTAAATTTTTCATCCAAGCTCCAATGTTTATTAATAACATCGGTATATTGGAATAAATCATTTGATTGTGCCGAAGTGTTTTCAGCTTTTTCAAGTAAAGTCTGGCTTTCAGACTCTGTAATAGCGAATAGGCTTTGCAGTAAACTTTTTAGGCTGCTTATTTCTTCATTTACTAGTTCGTAGTCCGCTTTCATTATTTCCACCAGCAACACAGCACAAGCAAGGTCGAGCGTGTGCTGTGATTTTTGCGTTTGTGGTTCTTTAAATAACGACAGTAGTTTTTCTATCACAAAAAGGCCTGCAGTTGTTTTTCTAAAGTACGTTGGTCAGCAGCAAAACGACGGATACCATCTGCTAACTTGTCAGTTGCCATAGCATCTTCGTTTAAGTGCCAGCGGAAGCTAGCTTCATCGACACTTATACGCTCTAGCTCTGTTTGAGCATTGGTGCTGCTTAGTTGTTGTTCTAATGTACCTTTCACGCTGGCTAGTTCGGCCATAAGTTCTGGGCTAATGGTTAGTTTGTCGCAACCAGCAAGCGCTTCAATTTCACCTATGTTACGAAAACTTGCGCCCATCACGATGGTTTTATAATCGTAAGCTTTGTAGTAGTTGTAAATTTGCGCAACTGAGAGTACGCCAGGATCATTTTGGCTTGTGTAGTTGATACTAGGATTACTGGCTTTGTGCCAATCTAATATACGGCCAACAAAAGGTGAGATCAAAGTAACACCTGCTTCAGCACAAGCAATTGCCTGAGTCAGGTTGAAAAGCAGAGTAAGGTTACAGTGAATGCCTAACTCTTCTAATTGTTTAGCCGCCTGTATTCCTTCCCAAGTCGCAGCAACTTTAATCAATATACGATCACGCTGAACCCCTTCAGCTTCGTATAAAGCCATTAGCTTGCGAGCCTTAGCGATAGTGGCGTCCTTGTTAAAAGATAATCTTGCATCTACCTCAGTAGAAACCACACCAGGAATTAAAGATAAAATTTCACAGCCAATGCTAACGGCTAGTTTGTCGGTAGCGTTATGCATTAAAGAGTCACTATTTTTTACGGTCTGAGCCCATTTAACCGCGTCTTTAAGTAAAGATTGATACTCAGGCTGTTGTGCAGCTTTTAAAATTAAAGAAGGGTTGGTCGTTGCGTCTTGTGGTGCATGCTTGCTGATGGCGTCAATATCACCTGTATCAGCTACTACCACGGTCATTGCCTTCAATGCATCCAGTTTGTTCATATAAATTCCATTACAAGATTGGTTCGTATTATTTTCTCTCTCTTTATAGCATTATACCTTAATGACCAGTCAAAATTAATCGATCATGGTCATCCAAAAATAGAGATTTTTTAATGAAATGTATTCTCGCACTATTGTTAGTATTTTGCAGCGTATTCGTACGTGCCGAAGAAGTGTGGATTGATGTGCGTACTATCGAAGAGTTTGAAGCGGGGCACCTAGCAGAAGTCGATTATTTAATACCTTTTAATGAGATTAGCTACAGTGAAAAAATATTAAACCTAGAAAAAAATGCTGAAATATTACTTTACTGTCGTTCAGGCAAAAGGGCAGACGTGGCACGTAAAACTCTAATAAATTTGGGCTTTAGCAACGTTGTTAACATGGGTAGTCTAGAAAACGCGCAACAGTACGTACATGCTAATTCACGCAAGCCTTAATCCAATAAGGCTAAGGCTTGCTCTAATACTTCTAAGCCGGCATTTTTAGCGGTGGCGTTTTCGCTAAGATGACGCCTGTATAAGCGCGCACCTGGCAGGCCATGAAACAAGCCTAATGTGTGGCGAGACATATGGTGTAAATACACTCCTTGGCTTAATTGCTGCTCGATATATGGAAAGAACGCACGAATGGCAGCAACTCTTTTATTCAGCTCTGACTCATCGTCTGAGGCGCTACCCCTGCCAAAGTATAATGAGTCAACTTCAGAAAGCACCCAAGGGTTGTGGTAAGCCTCACGGCCAAGCATAACCCCGTCTACATGCTGTAAATGTTCAGCACATTCTGCATGTGTTTTGATACCACCATTAATAATGATCTCAAGGTTAGGGAAGTCTTGCTTTAACTGGTAGACCAATTCATAACGCAGTGGCGGAATATCACGATTTTCTTTAGGTGATAAACCCTGCAAAATTGCCTTGCGCGCATGCACAACAAAAGTGTTACAACCTGTTTTTGCAACCGTATCTACAAAGTTAGTCATGTGCTCATAGCTGTCTAGATCATCGATACCAATACGATGCTTTACCGTAACATCTATGTCACAAGCGTCTTGCATTGCCTTAATGCATTCAGCAACCAACTCAGGTTCGGCCATTAAGCAAGCGCCAATCTTATTATTCTGCACACGATCGCTAGGACAACCAACGTTTAAATTCACTTCGTCATAGCCGTATTGCTCTGCTAGCTTGGCACATTGAGCTAGCGCGACAGGATCGCTGCCACCTAGCTGTAGAGCAATAGGGTGCTCTTCTTCACTGTACTGAAGGAAACGCGCAGTATTACCATGCAACACCGCACCAGTAGTCACCATCTCAGTATAAAGTAATGTGTCTTTCGAAAGCAGACGCCAAAACACGCGGCAATGCCTGTCAGACCAATCCATCATGGGGGCAGTGCTGAAGCGGCGATTAACTGTTGAGCTAATAGAGTTCATAAAATCTAATGGAAAGTAGGGGTGGACTGCTGTAGTTGAGCAATGGTTTTTAAGTAGGTTTTACGCTTGGTTAATAAGTGCCAGCGACGTCCGCCACATTGACGCCATAAAATAGCAGCGCGAATACCAGCCAGTAATAAAGTTCGAACTTTATTGGCGGTATTGGTGTTTTGTAAGTGGCTAGGGTTACCAGTCACTTGAATGCGGAAGCTCAGTTTACTAAGGGTGTCTTTATATATATCAGCTAAGCTGCCAATGGTGTTTTCATGCTGTAAACCAAAGTGCTGGACTTGGCGTGAGGTGTTTTGAATACCTTTACCTAAAGCGTCTAGCATTTCGGGTTGTTTGCGCAGTTTGTTTTCCAAGTGCAGCAAGCTGAGGGTGTAGCGAGCAATGTCAGGACTAATACGTACAGAGCTTTGACTCAGTATAATATTTAGGTTGGTTAAGCCTGTGTTTAGCTCCTGTTTGTCATGGTTGTAAACATCTTCAAAGCGCTCAGGTGACTGCACAAAAATAGCTTGCAGTAGCATGTTAGTGTCTTTGCTAGAAATATCACCAGTGCGTGCCAGCTTTTCTACCAAAGTAGCCACTTGTACAATGGCAGCTAGAGTAGTCACTTGTTGTTCGTTTGGATTCATTCTAATACTCAGTGATTTCCGGTTTGTTCGATGACAGCGCCACCTAAACAAATATCATCAACGTAAAACACCACAGACTGACCTGGTGTAACTGCGCGCTGTGGTTTATCAAAACTTACACGATATTCATCACCAATTTTTTCAACAGTGCAGTCTTGGTCTGCCTGACGGTAACGAACTTTCGCTTTACAGCGCAAAGGTAACTGAGGCTCGTTATTGATCCAAAAGGGTGTAGTAAAGGTCAGCCAATCTTTGAACAGCAGAGGATGATTGGTACCTTGCACAGCAATTAATACATTACGTGTAAGGTCTTTCTCTGCAACAAACCAAGGCTCTTCATTAAAGTCGGCTAAGCCGCCAATACCTAAACCCTGACGCTGACCAAGAGTGTGATACATTAACCCTTGGTGCTTACCAATTTCTACGCCATTTTCGGTTTCAATGATGCCTGGCTGGGCGGGCAAGTATTGTTTCAGGAAGTCAGTAAAACGGCGCTCGCCTATAAAACAAATTCCTGTAGAGTCTTTTTTAGTCGCTGTGACTAACCCTAGCTCTTCAGCGATACGACGTACTTCAGGCTTTTCGAGTTCACCTACGGGGAATAAGGACTGAGCAATTTCAGCACCACCAACGGCGTGCAGGAAGTAGCTTTGATCTTTATTGTTGTCTAATCCCTTTAAGAGACAAGCCTGACCATCAATTTCTTTTTTACGTACGTAGTGTCCTGTGGCAATTAAGTCTGCACCAAGCACTTTTGCGTATTCTAGAAACGCTTTAAATTTAATTTCACGGTTACAAAGTATATCAGGGTTAGGCGTACGGCCAGCTTTGTACTCTTCTAAAAAGTACTCGAATACGTTATCCCAGTATTCGGCAGCAAAGTTAGCTTGATGCAGTTTTATGCCTAGTTTTTCGCAAACTTGTTCAGCATCAGCTAAGTCTTCCTTGGCGGTACAGTATTCAGTGCCGTCGTCTTCGTCCCAGTTTTTCATAAATAAGCCTTCAACAAGGTAACCCTGTTGAAGTAATAGATAGGCTGAAACGGAGGAGTCTACCCCGCCAGACATACCAATGATTACTTTGGTCTCTGTTGGAGATTTCATTATAAAAGCTCGGTAATTAGGTCTAAGGAATAACGTTTGCCAGCTAAATAGTCTTTTATACTGGTAAGCACTAAGGGGCTACGAAGTTGCTTGCAGGCTTCGATTTCAGCCAAGGTTTGCCAGTGTGCAGCAATAATACCGGTGTCTAGCTGAGCGTTTGGTACTTCATTTATTGCATTTGCGTATAAGCAATAGCGGTGATAGGTAACATTGTTGGGTGCTTTGAAAATGTAAAAACCAACCAAACCTATAGGCTCAACATGCCAGCCAGACTCTTCTAAAGTTTCACGCTTCGCCGCTTCTACTATGGTTTCGTGTTCTTCAATATGGCCAGCCGGTTGATTGAAAACAGGAGTCTCGCCATGAGCATATTCTTCTATCATTAGAAAACGACCGTTAAGTTCAACGATGGTGGCAACGGTGGCGTGTGGGGTCCAGCGTGTGGTCATGAAATATCTCTAAGGTTTTATCGAGAGTTTACCTGATATCTAGGCTCTGGCTCAAATTATATGGGCTTTCTTGTGTAATTTCGTCTGTCTGCGTTGTTCGTGTTGGGTTTTCTGCTCGCGGGTAAGTGAACTTCAATTTGTGAAAATTCACCTGGCTGTAAATCGTTCAAGTGCCATGCACCAATTTTAACCCTAACCAATCTGAGCGTAGGGTGGCCTATATGCGCTGTCATGCGTCTTACTTGGCGATTTCGACCTTCAGAAATTCGAATTTCCAGCCAAGATGTAATATCATTATTTCGTTGTCTGATGGGTGGGCTTCTTAGCCAGAGTTTTGGTTCATCACTTAGTAAAGAAACTTTAGCTGGAAGGGTAATACCATCCTTTAGTACAACACCCTCGCGCAGTGCTTGCAGTGCATCATTATTGGGTCTACCTTCAACTTGTGCCCAATAAGTTTTTTCTACCTTATACTTAGGATCTGAAATTTGTGCTTGTAGTTTACCGTCATCGGTTAACAGCAACAAACCTTCAGAATCATTGTCCAAACGTCCAGCAGGGTAGAAGTTGGGGATGTTTAAGAAGTCTTTAAGAGTAGTGCGCCCTTGCTGGTCACTGAACTGAGATAAGCAGTTAAAAGGTTTATTAAAGATGATTAAACGTGCCATATAAGTATTTCTTGTTAAGTTCTTGTAAGAAAACTACTAATTCATTGGTCTTACTTGCTTTTCTTGTAAAAAAACTACAGATTACGCACACGAACTGATAAAGTCGACGGAAAACATCCGTACCGTTTTAATCGAAGACGGTAAAGAAGTGGGTTGTAGATACTTAATTAAATCGCCAAAAGCATTTTACATCTACAATCATGCGCTACAGCAACAATTATAAGGAGTTAGAATGTCCAAAGATAACCCTAAAATCATTTATACAGAAACAGATGAAGCCCCAGTATTAGCTACTTACTCATTATTACCAATAATTAAGGCATTCACTCAGTCTGCGGGTATAGATATAGAGACCCGTAACATTTCTTTAGCGGATCGTATCCTCGCCGCATTCCCTGAGCATTTACCAAAAGCTCAACGTCAACCTGACGACCTGGCTGCGCTGGGCGAGTTAACTCAAGATCCTAGTGCCAATATCATAAAGCTACCAAACATTAGTGCATCCATACCACAACTTAAAGCAGCCATTAAAGAGCTTCAAGATGCCGGTTATCCTGTGCCTCGTTACATCGAAGAGCCTAAAACGGAAGAAGATGCCATAGCAAGAAAGCGTTACGAGAAAATTAAAGGCAGTGCTGTTAATCCAGTTCTGCGTGAAGGCAATTCCGACCGTCGTGCTCCTGGCTCGGTTAAACAATATGCACGTAATAACCCTCATAGTATGGGTGCTTGGAGTAAAGACTCTAAAACTCACGTTGCCCATATGACGGAAGGTGATTTCTACGGCAGTGAGAAGTCAGTTACCTTGTCCGCGGCGACAACGGTTAGAATTGAACACACCGATAAAAGCGGCAATAAGAAGGTTCTAAAAGAAAGCATAAATTTACTTGCTGGTGAAATCATTGACACATCAGTAATGAGCAAGAAAGCATTGCGTAAGTTTTTTGCACGTGAATATGACGATGCCAAAGCGAAGGGCATTCTCGTTTCTATTCACCTTAAAGCTACCATGATGAAGATATCTGACCCTATTATATTCGGTCATGCTTTATCTGTATTTTTTGACAAAGTATTCGAACAATACGGTGACAAGCTTCGCGACGTTACCTATAACCCAAATAATGGCCTAGCAGATTTATTAAACGTTCGTTTAGGGCGCTTAAATAAAGAAGACGCTGAAGCTGTTAAAAAGTTAATTGATGAGTGTTATGAAGCACGCCCTGCATTGGGTATGGTTAACTCTGAAAAGGGTATCACCAACTTACATTTTCCAAATGACGTTATCGTAGACGCCTCCATGCCAGCGGTTATTCGTGCATCCGGTCAGTTTTGGGGTGCAGATGGCAATACGCATGATACTAAGGCGATTATTCCTGATCGTAGTTATGCCGGTATTTATCAAGAAACCATTGAGTTCTGTAAAGAACACGGTGCATTTGATCCCCGTACCATGGGTAGTGTGCCTAACGTAGGTTTAATGGCGCAGCAAGCTGAAGAATATGGCTCGCATGATAAAACGTTTGAAATTGCTACCGATGGTAAAGTTCAAGTTATAGATGAAAACAATGTGGTTTTACTTGAACACACTGTAGAGCAAGGTGATATTTGGCGTATGTGCCAAGCCAAGGATGCACCCATACAAGACTGGGTGAAATTGGCTGTTAACCGCGCACGACTAACCGAAACACCTGCCGTTTTCTGGCTTGATGTAGATCGTGCACATGACGCCGAGGTTTTAAAGAAAGTTAACCTGTACTTAGCGGATCATGATACTGAAGGATTGGATATTCAGGTCATGAACCCTAAAGATGCTACACGTTACACTATGTTACGTATGATTAATGGTAAAGATACTATTTCTGTTACAGGTAACGTGCTGCGTGACTACTTAACTGACTTATTCCCAATTTTAGAATTAGGCACCAGTGCAAAAATGCTGTCCATTGTGCCATTAATGGCCGGTGGCGGTTTGTTTGAAACAGGCGCGGGTGGCTCTGCCCCTAAGCACGTTCAACAATTGCTGGAAGAAAACTTCTTACGTTGGGATTCGCTGGGTGAATTTATGGCATTAGCGGCATCTTTAGAGCATATGTCTATTATCACTGGGCGCAGACGGGCAGGGGTGTTAGCAGAAACCCTAGACGTCGCCGTTGGTAAGATGCTAGACAAGCATAAGTCACCAGGCCGATCTTTGGGTGAAATTGATAACCGTGGCAGCCATTACTATTTGGCCACCTATTGGGCGGAAGCATTAGCCGGTCAAGATAAAAACGCCGTTTTAAAAGAATGCTTCGCACCATTAGAGATCGCTCTAAAAGAAAATGAAGCACGTATTATGGAAGAGATAAAATCAGTTCAGGGTAAGCCAGTAGAAATTGGTGGTTATTACCGCCCAGATCCAATCAAACTTACTGCCGTAATGCGTCCTAGTAAAACCTTTAATACTTTGATTGATAATCACAAGTGTTAGAGTTCTAGCAAGCAAGTAAAACGCCAGCATGCTGGCGTTTTTTTATTCAATTTTTTGCTTATGTCTACTCGCTGGTTACGGCTTCTTTCTCAGCGGCTTCAATAGCTACGGTTTCAAATGCACGAATGTTAATTGCATGTGTACCTTTGTCGCCCGCCAGGGTTTCAAACTCAACTGCTTGACCAGCTTTTAGTGTACGATAACCATCCATTTGAATTGTGCTGTAATGCGCAAAAAGGTCTTCATTGCTATCATCGGCTAAAATAAAGCCGTAACCTTTAGCATTGTTAAACCACTTTACTGTCCCTGTCTTCATAATAAGGGCCTCCTTAACTGCTTGGTTTTATAATTGTTATTAATGTAGTTGGAACACTTAGTTCCATAACTTACGCATTGAATTTATTACAGTCAAGCGCATCAAGTAACTAATAAGGCCAATGTCAATACGAAGTTTGTAATCTTTGTGCGCTCTATAGGACTAGAGCCAAAGCTAGTAGAAGGTTATGATGAATCAAATTGTTCTTTCTTTCTAAATTGTGTCTAAACTAATGATTAAGACTATTAAATCAAGCCAAGATTCAGCCGATAACGACTATGAAGGCAGTGTAGCTTTAGAAGCTGCTAAACCTGAACTGAAAAAGCCTCGTAAATACGCTGTAATAATGTTGAATGACGACTACACGCCCATGGATTTTGTAGTGGAGGTGTTACAGGGCTACTTTGCAAAAACAGCAGAGCAAGCCACACAAATTATGTTAACAGTTCATACGCAAGGCAGAGCAGTATGTGCTATATATACTCGAGACATTGCTGAAACCAAAGCGAGTATTGTTAATCAATATGCAAGAGAATGTCAGCACCCGCTAATATGCGAAATAGCACCAGCGGGAGAAGACGATTAGGAGGCCATATGCTAAATCGTGAATTAGAGCAGACCTTAAACGAAGCCTTCCAAAGTGCACGTGCAAAGCGCCATGAGTTTATGACGGTTGAGCACTTGTTACTGGCATTGCTTGATAATGCCGCGGCAAATACTGTCCTTAACGCTTGTGGAGCCAACTTAAATCTATTACGCAAAGATTTAAGTGATTTTGTCGAGGCTACCACCCCAATTATCCCCAACCAAGATGCAGTACGTGAGACTCAGCCTACGCTGGGCTTTCAACGTGTACTGCAACGTGCTGTGTTTCATGTGCAATCTTCAGGCAAAGCAGAAGTTACTGGCGCTAACGTTTTAGTAGCTATTTACTCCGAGCAAGAATGCCAAGCTGTGTACTTCCTAAAACAGCAAAGTATTGCTCGTATAGATATTGTTAATTATATCTCGCATGGGATTTCCAAAGTGGCAGAACAGGAAGACGGTGCAGATCTTCCATCGTCTTCTTCAGAAGGTTTTGATGAAGATCAAAGCCAAGAGTCCGCTGGCGCTTTAGAAAACTATGCAGTCAACTTAAATCGTTTAGCACGCGAGGGGAAAATAGACCCCTTAATTGGTCGTGATAGTGAAGTTAGTCGTTTAGTGCAAACACTTGCTCGCCGTCGTAAGAGTAATCCACTTTTAGTGGGTGATTCTGGTGTTGGTAAAACAGCAATAGTGGAAGGCTTGGCTAAACGCATTATTGAAGGTGATGTACCTGAAATTATTAAAAACGCCGTAGTCTACAGTTTAGACATGGGCGCGCTGCTTGCTGGAACTAAGTACCGCGGTGATTTTGAAAAGAGATTTAAAGCGCTTTTGGCTGAGCTTAAAAAACAACCGCACGGTATTTTGTTTATAGACGAAATTCATACCATTATCGGTGCCGGCGCTGCTTCTGGCGGTGTGATGGATGCTAGTAATTTACTTAAACCAATTTTAAGTTCAGGTGAGATTCGCTGTATCGGTTCGACTACCTTTAACGAGTTTCGTGGGATATTCGAAAAAGACAGCGCATTAACAAGACGCTTCCAAAAAATCGATATTACTCAACCTTCTGTAGAAGATACTTATAAAATTCTTAAAGGCTTGAAGTCTCGTTTTGAAGAGCATCACGGATTACGATATACCGATAAGTCTTTAAAAGCGGCAGCAGAGTTATCAGAACGCTATATCACTGATCGAAACCTGCCGGATAAAGCCATAGATGTTATCGACGAGGTGGGTGCGTTTCAACAGTTGCAGCCCGCTAGTAAACGTAAAAAAGTTATTGGCGTACCTGAAATTGAGCAGGTTATCGCATCTATAGCTCGTATTCCTGCAAAAACAGTTTCCGCCTCTGATAAAGAGCTACTGTTTAAGTTAGAAGACAAGCTATCGATGGTAGTGTTTGGTCAGAACAAAGCTATCCAGACGCTTTCGACCGCTGTAAAAATGTCTCGCGCTGGTTTGTCTTCACCTGAAAAGCCAATTGGCTCTTTCTTGTTCTCTGGCCCTACTGGGGTTGGTAAGACAGAAGTGGCACGACAGTTAGCGCTCGTGATGGGTATGGAGCTAATACGGTTCGATATGTCCGAGTATATGGAGCGCCACACCGTTTCACGCTTAATTGGTGCACCACCTGGTTATGTTGGTTTTGATCAGGGCGGTTTATTAACAGAAGCGGTTAATAAAACTCCTCACTGTGTATTACTGCTGGATGAAATCGAAAAGGCTCATCCGGAAGTGTTTAACATTTTGTTGCAGGTTATGGATCACGGTACGCTTACGGATAACAACGGCCGTAAGACAGATTTTCGTAACGTTATTCTAATTATGACCACTAATGCCGGCGCAGAGCGTATGAGTCGTGCAAGTATTGGCTTTGTCTCTCAAGATCACAGCAGTGACGGTATGGAGGCATTGAAAAAATCCTTCACACCTGAATTTAGAAACCGTTTAGATAGTATTGTGCAGTTTTCGCCACTAACGCGAGATACAATACTGCATGTGGTTGATAAGTTCTTAACTGAGCTGCAAGGACAGTTAGACAGTAAGCGCGTGATGCTTAACGTGAGTGATGAAGCGCGTCAGTGGCTGGCAGAACATGGTTACGATGAAGCCATGGGCGCAAGACCAATGAACCGCTTAATACAAGATAAAATCAAGAAGCCTTTGGCTGAGCAAATATTGTTTGGTCAGTTGGATAAAGGTGGTGAGGTTGATGTACTTGTAGAGAGAGGGGAGTTGCAGGTTGCCATGCCTGAAGAGTTACCAGCATAGCTGGTAGCTCTTTATAATTTGGCAGGCGGTCTTAACGTGCGCGGTAAGAGATACGGCCTTTGGATAGGTCATATGGAGTTAATTCAACTTTTACCTTATCACCGGTTAGAATTCGGATATAGTTTTTGCGCATTTTTCCAGAAATATGTGCAGTTACTATGTGTCCGTTCTCTAGTTTCACACGGAACATTGTATTAGGAAGAGTATCAATTACTTCACCTTCCATTTCAATATGATCATCTTTCGCCATTAGTCACCTATAAAGACATTGCAATTATGCGCGCGTATGTTGCCTGAAAATAAAACAATAAGCAAAGAAACAACGACCGTAAACGTAAGTTAGTCCAGTTTTTGCCAAACATTTTCAGAAAAAACCTCTAAGGGTCCGTAGCTTTTCTTATAATCCATTTTAGCACAGCCTTTAACCCAGTAGCCTAAATAGTTATAAGGCATGCTTAATCCTTGGGACAGTCTAATTAAAGTTAATATCATAAAGCTACCCATTGAGCGCTGCTCTAATTCTGGTTCATAAAAACAGTAAACCGCAGACAATGCTTCGGATAGTATGTCAAACACCATGCAAGCGACTAACTCGTTATTTTCGTGTGCTAATAGAAAACGAGTATTACCAAAATCACGGCACAGAAAATCCGAAAACTGCTTATGTGTCGGTGGGTACATCTCGCCATCTTGGTGACGCATATTAATATAACGCTCGTACAGGGCGTAGTATTCAGGGTGGTCTTCGGCCATAGCAACAGAAAGCTGTAGGTCTTGATTACGTTTAACGATACGCTTTTGTGACTTGCTAAGTTTAAAATTGTCGCACAGCACGCGTGCAGCCTTACAAGCATTGCAGCTGCTACAGTTAGGGCGATACAACAGTTTACCGCTGCGACGAAAACCGTTTAGGTTTAAAGTATCGAGCAGCGATTGATCCATTTCTATATTCGGATCTACAAAAATATTACGGGATTGCTGCCCAGCTAAATAACTACAGTTTTGTGTTGATACTTCTTGTAGTAATTTTATTGTTCGATAGGTCATAAGAATACGCTAATAATGTTTGGCCATGGTTATATCCCGCTCAATCATAACAAAGCCATGTTAAGATGCTGTTTTATTGATAGTTTATGGAAAATAGTTGTCTACGAATAGGTTAACCGAGCAGATGCGAGAAAAAGAATCAGATATGCAACCGCAAACAAATTATTGGCGTCGCTCGCACGATGTAATATTTTTAATATCCCTACTATCCAGTCTGTTGTTGCTGGTAGCTTTGGCGACCTATTCAGCCAATGATCCCTCATGGTCTGTTGGAAGTACTCAACCCGTTAGTAATGCAGCCGGTATGGTCGGAGCGTATCTAGCAGACCTGCTACTACAAGGTTTTGGCTTTTTAGCCTATGTCATTCCCTTATTAATAATTATCAAACTGGCGTTGATGTTTCGCAAAAGAACGAACAGAAACAGCTTGGTTTGGTTTATACGTAGCTTTGGCTTTCTATTAACCACTGTTATGTGCTGTGTACTTGCGGAAATGAGTATTTGGCAGGGCGACAGCCTTCCCGCAGGTGCTGGTGGTGTTTTGGGTCGTTGGTTTTTATCTCTATTATTGCCCTTGTTTGGTTTTGTCGGTACCGCTGTGGTGGTAAGCGCCAGTGTCGCTTTAGGTTTAATGCTGTATTTAGAGTTTTCTTGGCTGTATTTTTTTGAAAAACTTGGTGGCTGGGTAGTGGGCATTATCACTAAAGAAAAGTCAGACAAGTCGTTGCTAAGAAAAGAAAATAGCCTTATTAGGGAAGCCAAGCCGAGTGAGGTCGAATTATCCGCATTTAATGAACCGCTGTTTTTGTCTGAGGATGAAGAGCTTAATAGCTCGTACGATTATGCAGATGAGCCCTGGCTAACAGATGAACCTGTTGCTTCACAAAGATCCGTTAGTACCACTAAAGCCGAGCCAAAACCGACTTATACAATTCCAATTGAGCCCTTACAAAAACGTAACACAGGGCCAAGTCAGCGTGCTCAGCGTGACTTACAGGGCAAGTTGTTTGATAGACATCAAGCATTACCCTCTATTGGTCTTTTAAACCCACCGAAAAAGAACAGTCAGGGTGGGTTTTCACCCGAACGCTTACAAGAACTGTCTAAGTTGCTGGTGCAGAAACTGGCAGATTTTGGTGTCAAAGTGGAAGTGACAGCGGTTGCCCCTGGGCCAGTTATTACTCGCTTTGAAATTCAACCAGCTCCAGGTGTAAAAGCCAGTAAAATATCCAACCTTGCCCGTGACTTAGCGCGCTCTATGGCCATGCTAAGTGTGCGCGTCGTTGAAGTGATACCTGGTAAGTCGGTCATGGGAATAGAAATTCCTAATGAAGATAGAGCTATAGTAACCTTATTTGAAGTCCTTTCTTCGCCTGAATACGATCAATCTAAATCACCACTTACCTTAGCGCTTGGGCATGACATTGGCGGCAATCCCATTACGGCAGACCTCGCTAAAATGCCACACTTGCTGGTTGCAGGTACTACTGGCTCGGGTAAATCCGTTGGTGTTAACGCCATGATTTTAAGCATACTTCTTAAATCTACACCTGAAGAAGTACGCATGATTCTAATTGATCCTAAAATGCTTGAGCTTTCTGTTTATGGTGGTATTCCTCACTTACTAACGCCTGTAGTGACAGATATGAAAGAGGCTGCCAGTGCCTTGCGCTGGTCGGTAGTGGAGATGGATCGTCGTTATGAGCTTATGTCCAAGCTTGGCGTTAGGAACCTTGCTGGTTTCAATAAGAAAGTGAAAGATGCGATTGCTGCTGGCCAGCCAATTGCAGATCCTTTATGGCGCATAGAACAGTCTTTTGAAACACAGCCACCACTGTTAGAGCCTTTGCCCCATATCGTTATTGTTATCGATGAGTTTGCCGACATGATCATGGTTGTTGGTAAAAAAGTCGAAGAGCTTATTGCACGTATCGCTCAGAAAGCTCGTGCGGCGGGTGTTCATATGATTTTAGCCACTCAACGGCCATCCGTAGACGTTATCACCGGACTCATTAAGGCTAACATACCTACGCGTATTGCTTTTCAGGTGTCGTCTAAAATTGACTCACGTACCATTTTAGACCAAGGCGGTGCAGAGCAGCTTTTAGGACACGGTGATATGCTCTTTATGCCCCCAGGCATAGCGCAGCCAGAGCGTGTTCATGGTGCTTTTGTTGATGACGATGAGGTACACAGAGTCGTTGCCGAATGGAAGCTGCGTGCTGCACCTAACTACATAGAAGAAATCACCTGTCACGATGAAGAGGGTGGCGCTGTTGTGGGTGGTAGTGATGACGGTGAACAAGATGAGTTATACGACTTGGCCGTAGCCTTCATTACAGAAAGCGGTAAGTGTTCAATTTCATCCGTACAGCGTAAACTCCGTATCGGCTATAATCGCGCAGCACGGTTAGTTGAGACTATGCAAGCTGCTGGTGTGGTTTCGGCACCAGCACATAACGGCTCACGCGAAGTTCTAGTCAGTGCGCCCCCAGAATATTAGGAATATTTATGTTTTTAAATACAATTAATTCAATGTTTAAGCTTCTTATCTCAATGACTTTGGTTTTCAGTGTCACGGCGCATGCCAATGACAATAAGGCATTAGATTCTTTTTTAAATAAGTTAGGCCAGTTACAAAATATGCAGGCAGATTTTTTGCAAGTAATGCGCGATGGCAAACAACGTGAGTTGCAGCAGTTAAGTGGCAAAATCATGATCGAAAAACCGGGTAAATTATTTTGGCAAACAAATCCGCCTTACGAACAGTTGGTCGTTTCTGATGGTGAATTCGTATGGATTTATGACATGGACTTAGAGCAAGTTACCATTCGAAATATGGAAAACCGTATTCAAGAAACCCCTGCTTTATTACTCAGTGGTGATGCCAGTGAAGTCAGCAAAAATTTTACAGTAAAGTTAAAGGTAACAGGTGCAATCAGTCGCTTTTCTTTAGCACCTAAAGACTCTAGTCAACTATTTGAGAAATTAGAGTTTCAATACTTTGAAGATAAGCTTGAAAGTATGAGTATTTTTGATGCTGCCGGCCAAGTAACAGATATTATTTTTGAAAACATTAAAACCAATCAGGACATTCCCGCTAAAGCTTTCTATTTTGAAGTGCCAGAAGGCGTTGATGTGATTGATGGACGTCATGAGCACTGATTTATTTGCCGAAAATAACGCCTACGAACCATTAGCCGCAAAAATGCGGCCAACACGTTTAGAAGATTACGTTGGCCAAGAGCATGTTGTCGGTGTGGGCACGCCCTTACGCCGTGCTTTAGAAGCAGGTAATTTACACTCGCTAATATTTTGGGGCCCACCCGGTGTCGGTAAAACCACTTTGGCTAGGCTGTTAGCGACTTATATAGACGCTGCCTTTATTAGTATTAGTGCTGTATTGGCCGGTGTGAAAGAAATTCGTGATGCCGTCCAGCAGGCGCAGCAACATCGTGCTTATGGTCGTAAAACCGTACTCTTTATTGATGAAGTGCATCGTTTTAATAAGTCGCAACAAGATGCATTTCTTCCTTATGTTGAAGACGGTACTTTTATCTTCGTTGGTGCCACCACCGAAAACCCCTCGTTTGAATTAAACAACGCGCTCTTATCCCGAGCACAAGTACTGGTCTTAAAGCGGTTAACGCCAGAGCAGCTACAACAGTTATTACGCCAAGCTCTGGCACGTTTAGAAGCAGAAGAAAACACTGCAATAGAAGTAACTACTGAAGCGGTAGAGCTGTTGTCGCAAACCGCTGATGGCGATGCTCGTCGCGCACTTAATATGTTAGAGGTAGCGCTGCAACTATCTGCAGGCCAGCCTCTGACTATAGACATAGCTAAAGAAGTCCTAGGTAGCCACGCCAAAGCCTTTGATAAAGGCGGAGATATATTTTACGAACAGATTTCTGCATTGCATAAGTCTGTGCGCGGCTCTAGCCCCGACGCTGCCTTGTATTGGCTAGTGCGTATGTTAGAAGCCGGTTGTGATCCAAGATATCTTGCCCGCAGAATTGTACGCATTGCATGGGAAGATATTGGCATTGCCGACCCCAGAGCCATTCAGCTTGCCAATGATGCTGCAACCACTTATGAACGCTTAGGCAGCCCAGAAGGCGAGCTGGCCTTAGCACAGACAGTGGTTTACTTAGCCAGTGCTGCAAAAAGTAACGCTGCTTATAATGCCTACAATCAAATGCGTCAGTTGGTTGCTTCTACTCCGGCCTACGATGTGCCCATGCACTTACGTAATGCCCCCACTAAAATGATGCAAGACATGGACTACGGTGGTGACTATCGTTACGCCCATGATGAGCCAGAAGCCTATGCAGCCGGTGAAAATTACTTCCCACCAGAGCTAAAAGACACTCAGGTTTATCAGCCTGTGCCGCGTGGTTTGGAAATTAAAATTGGTCAAAAGCTCGAATATTTGCGCCAATTAGATAATAATTCAGCCATTAAGCGTTACCAGAATAATTCCAAGGGGCAATAATGAGCTGGTTACTGGTCGCTTTTGGTGGAGCGCTGGGGGCAACGTCACGTTTTGGTTTAACCAAAGTAATGAATTTCTTCTTAGGAAATGATTTTCCGTATGCGACTCTTACGGCAAATATTTTAGGTTCCTTTGTAATAGGTTTATTGTGGGTGTGGCTTATTCAACAACAGTGGGGAAGCGAGTATTATCGTTACCTGTGGATTGTTGGTTTTTTAGGTGCCTTTACCACATTCTCTAGTTTTTCTTTAGAAAGCATCACCTTACTGCAACAAGAACGCCTACTGGCCTTTGCTGGTTATGTCGGTGGCAGTGTTATTTGTTGTTTACTGGCGACATTGGCCGGTATTTGGTGTGCTAAACATATTTAAATAATGGATGTTAACTTCTTATGCTTGATATCAAGTTTATTCGCGACAATTTAGACGACGTTAAAGCAGCTTTAACCATTAAGCGTTTTGATTTAGACGCCAGTGAGTTTCAACAATTAGACGAGGCGCGTAAAAATGCCTTAACTAAGGCGCAAGGCCTGCAAGCTGAAAAGAAGAAAGCGTCCAAGCAGATAGGTGCCTTAATTGCTCAAGGTAAAACCCCAGACGAAGCTAAAGCCGAAGTTATGGGCAGTATCGATTCCGATATCAAAGCAGCAGAGCAAGAAGCAAAGCAAGCAGAACAAGCCTTGCGTGACTGGCTAATGAATGTGCCTAACATTCCGCAAGCCGACGTACCTGCTGGTAAAGACGAGGACGATAATATAGAAGTATTGAAGTGGGGTGAGCCTACTCAATTTGAATTCGAAGCCAAAGACCACGTCGACCTAGGCGAAGCATTGGGCTTGAGCTTTGACGACGGCGCACTATTAGCTGGTTCTCGCTTTGTGGTTATGAGTGGCGCAATAGCACGCTTAAACCGTGCACTGGCGCAGTTTATGCTTGATACCCATACAGACAAGCATGGCTATGAAGAAACTTACGTACCTTACATGGTTAACCGTCAGGCATTAGAAGGCACAGGTCAGTTACCTAAGTTTGAAGAAGACCTGTTTAAAATTCCTAATGCTCAAGGCGAAAACGATTTTTACTTAATTCCAACCGCAGAAGTGCCGGTTACCAACCTCATGCGTGACAGCGTTTATGACGGTTCTTTACCCATTAAACGTGTGGCCCATACGCCTTGCTTTCGTAGTGAAGCGGGCAGTTATGGTCGTGATACCCGTGGCATGATTCGCCAGCATCAGTTCGATAAAGTCGAGCTGGTACAGTTTGTTAAAGCCAAAGACTCAAACGCAGTATTAGAAGAACTAACAGGTCATGCCGAAGCCATTCTACAGCTGTTAAAACTGCCTTACCGTAAAGTGCTTTTATGTGGCGGCGACTTAGGCTTTTCTGCCGCTAAAACCTACGATTTAGAAGTCTGGTTACCTGGCCAGAATAAATACCGTGAAATATCTTCTTGCAGTAACTTTGAATCATACCAAGCACGTCGTATGCAAGCGCGCTGGCGTAACCCTGAAACCGGCAAGCCTGAGCTAATGCATACGCTTAATGGTTCTGGATTGGCCGTGGGTCGTACTTTGGTGGCCGTATTAGAAAACTACCAACAAGCCGATGGTAGTATTGTTGTTCCAGACGTACTGCGCCCTTATATGGGTGGCTTAGAGGTGATTCAGGCATGATGACTTTGCCTTTGGTTTGGCGTGGAGATGGTCAAAGGTTTGTAGTGGTAGGGGCAGGTAAAGTAGCCTCTCGCAAAATACAAACATTGGTTAAAGCCGGTGCTGAAGTCACTGTTATTGCAGCGCAGCTGAATGAAGAAGTCTTACAGCTTGCTGACCAGATTACGCTTGAAAAACGACAAGCCACTGCAGACGAGCGCTTTGAGGCGGGTACCTTTCTAGTATTGTCTACCGATAACAAAGCGTTGAATAGCCAGTTGGCGAAGTCAGGCCGTGAACAGGGCTGCTTTATTTGCCGCGTTGATGACACAGCCGATAACGATTTTATGTTTCCGGCGGTGGTCGACCGTTCGCCCTTATTAATAAGCATATCCAGCAGCGGTACTTCTCCGGCACTCACACGTCATGTGCGTCAGCGCATTGAGGCCTTTATTCCACAAGACTATAAAATCTTGGCTGAATACGTAGAGGCTTTAAGAGACAAAATAAAGGCACTGCTGCCCAGTAAAGAGCGTGCAATTTTCTGGCGTCGTTGGATGAACAGCTTAGCACCTGAGCTTATTCTTGGACGTAAGCCTGAACGAGTAGAAGCCGTTACCCAGGAAATACTTAATAATGAAATAAGCGCAGGCGAGGTATGGCTGGTTGGTGCAGGCCCTGGTGACCCAGATTTACTGACCTTTCGTGCTTTGCGTTTAATTCAAAAAGCCGACATCGTTTATTATGACCGCTTAGTTAACCCTCTAATATTAGAGCTTATCTCACCTGATGCAGAACGTTTTTACGTTGGCAAAGAAAAGAGTTTTCATTCCGTTCCGCAGGCAGACATTAATCAATTGTTGGTCGATTCAGCTAAGGCCGGTAAGAAAGTATTACGCTTAAAAGGCGGAGACCCGTTTATTTTTGGCCGTGGTGGCGAAGAAATCGAACAGCTTGCTGAGTCAGGTGTTGCCTTTCAGGTAGTGCCAGGTATTACCGCAGCCAGTGGTTGTGCGGCTTATGCAGGCATTCCTTTAACACACCGAGAATACGCGCAAAGTGTGCGTTTTGTTACCGGTCATTTAAAGAACGATAGCTGTGATTTGCCTTGGCATGAATTGATTCACCCAAATCAAACCCTAGTTATTTATATGGGTTTAGGCGGATTGCCATTAATTTGTGAGAATTTGATTAATGCAGGTATGCCAGCCGACACACCTATTGCCCTTATTGAAAAGGGTACTTTGCCTGATCAAAAAGTACACATAAAAACACTCGAAACCATGCCTGAGTTCGTTTCAAACAATGCTATAAGTGCGCCCACCTTGACCATAGTGGGTGCAGTAGTATCTTTATACGATAAGTTACAGTGGCGTTAGGGTTCAAAGTTAAAGTATTCGCTGTTTTGTCCGATACTTACTACGTATCAATTAAATTAAGCTAAACTTAATGTATATATATTAATGCTGGGGATTATATGAATTTTTTACGTTCATTAAGTATTAGAATAAAGATTTTATCGCTTGCCGTTATTGCTGTTATAGGTTTTTTAGTCAATTTAATTATTGGTTACAACCTCAATACTGATAACACTAAAAGGCTGATAGAGATCCAACACGTTTACTTCCCTACAGTCGAAGAATCTAAGGCTAATATCGTGCGCTTAGCACGTATTGAAGAGCTTTTTTCTACTGCTGTTAGCACTGGCGAAATGGATTTTATTAAAACAGCAAAACAAGAGTCACAAAACACTCTAAACAGCTTTAAAAACCTACAGAAACTGTGGCCCCAACGTAACGCTCAAATCAGCCAGTTGCAGCGAGATTTTGAAGGCTATTTTCAAGTGGCTAACAAGATTTCTGTTTCTATGCTTGATGGCAGCTTTGATCCCGTGTCTATGTCTAGACAAATCGAACAAATGAACACCGGCTTAGAAGTTACCCGTAAGGCCATGAACGACTACAGCGATAGTAGCCTAGCAGCCTTTAACAGCACTGTGAATGAGTCTAACCAAGCAGCTGAACGCGTGCAGTCACTGTCTCTAATTATTGCAATTGTTACTCTGAGCATCATGATTTTAGCCGCTTGGGCTATAAGCAGTTTATTAAACGAAGCGTTATCGAGCCTGCTTACTTCATTAAGAGCAATTGCCAGTGGTGATGGTGACTTAACTCAGCGTATAGAAAAACGTTCAGAAGATGAGCTCGGTCAAGTAGTGGATTCGTTTAACCAATTTATTGAAAAGCTGCACAACAACATCAGTGATTTGCTTAGTAACACCCAACCTTTAACCAGCGTCGCCTCCGATTTAAATTCCATAACGGGCACAACCAAGCGCGTGACGGAAGAGCAAAAGCGTGCCACTGAGGCCGTATCCTTTGCAATGGATAGCATGGTTGTCAGTATGACTCAGGTTTCTACCAATGCTGGCCTAGCCTCAGATACCGCTCAAGAAGCGGACGGCTTAGCGAAAGAAGGCAGAAAGGTGGTCAATCTAACAGTGACCAGCATCAAGGCCTTGGCACAAGAAGTAGAAAGAACCAGCGATGTAATTCGTAAATTAGAAGCAGATACATCCAACGTTGGCAGTATTTTGGATGTCATTCGTGGCATTGCCGAGCAAACTAACTTATTAGCTTTAAACGCTGCAATTGAAGCCGCCAGAGCAGGCGAGCAAGGCCGAGGCTTTGCAGTGGTAGCCGATGAAGTACGGACACTGGCATCACGCACCCAGCACTCTACTAAGGAAATTCAAAGTGTTATTGAGCAATTACAGCAAGCGGCCGTTTCTGCGGTAAAAGCAATGGAAGACAGCCAAGAGCAGGCGCACCTAAGTGTTGAAAACGCTACTAAAACGGATACCAGTTTAGAGCAGATAACCGATAAGATCGGTTTGATTACACAAATGAATGCTCAGATAGCTACGGTTATAGATCAAGAACAACAATCTATTTCCAACATCAAAGATAACGTTCTAGGAATTGAGTCAACTTCTAACGAAGCCATGAAAGGTATGCAGCAAGTAGAGGCGTCCAGTCGTGCTCTAACGAATATTGCCGATGCTATTCGCCACGTTACTAGTCAGTTCAGGGTTTAGCCTACAAACAGTTTTCAGGGCGTGGTAGCCCAGCAATTTTAGCCGCAAGCTTAGCTGGGCTTTCTGGAAATAGTTTTAATAGATAAATACTACCTGCCTTGTCTACGCCTAAATTAGCTTTTAAGTACTTAGCTAAAGGGCGCATGGCAGGTGACAGGTCAAACTCAGCGTAAAAATCCCTTAGCTTATAAAGCACTTCCCAATGGGCAGCGGTTAACTCTATGCCTTCATTGCGGGCCAACTCACTTGCCACCGCTTCCGACCAGTCCTCTAAATTCAGCAAAAAACCGTCTTTATCTAGGCTCGGTAATGTCATTTTAAGCTCACTATTGGCTTGTGTTTTAGAGTTAACTCAAGCCATTGCTCATCGTTAATACAACGGACGTTTCTATAGTTATCTGCGCTAAGTCCACGCTGCAGCAGATCTTTATTGCGTACATATATCTGTTCAAAACTAGCCAGCAAGGGTAGTTGATAAACACCATCACCTACCAAAAGTAAGCTATCGTTTGTACTGAAAACGACTTGAAGTTTTTCTAATGAGTAGCTATCAGACAGCAACATGTAAAGCGTCATAATATATCCTCAGAAAGAAAAATAATGACTAGCATTCTGTATAAGAGTAGCCAGATTATTGTTAGAAATTAATTTACAATGACTAAGTAGATCTTTGATATCAATAGAGTATTTCTCTATATCGTCTTCAGTGACAAGTACTTCATGTATGTCATACAAGGGGAAGGCTTTTAATATTTTCGAAGCTGATTTCCCACCTTCTTTGCGTGGCTCTTGGTTTAATAACCAAAACAGTCCAGCACCACGAAAAACAACCTGTACGGGCAGATCAAAGGCGGCCAGTGCCAAGGCCATCTCTGTGGCTTCTAAATCGATAGAAGGGGGCGTTTCAATGCAAATTAAGATGTAATCAGAACTGGATAACACGATCATCCTCCTGACAGGCTTCTGCGAGCTCACCAAGACCGACTAAATCAAATCCTGCGGCTACCGTTTGTGCTGGTAACTGGTATCGCTCTTTTTCTTGTTTGTTAACAAGTCCACGTCGAATAGCGTTAGCAATACACAGCTGTAATGGAAACTGATACTGATTTGATAAGTCTAGCCAGTGCTGCATTAAAGATTGCTGGCCTTGAATAGGAGTTTGCCCATTTAAGCCAATAAAAACTGCATCTTGATAAAAAAAAACGCGTTTTAACGTATGCCCTTGTTGTAGCAAAGACTTGGCAAAATCCAATGCTAAAAAATGGCTTACAGTCGTGGATGGGGATTGCGTGAGCATTAAAGAGAAAGATGCCATGCCTTAGGTGCCTTTGCTTTTTTACAGATAAGACTATTTTGGACTATTAAAAGGAATATAACAGGAATAAAAAAAGCCAGTTAAAATTAACTGGCTTTTTAGAATTTGGCGGAGGGATAGAGATTCGAACTCTAGAACGGGATAAACCGTCGCCGGTTTTCAAGACCGGTGCTTTCAACCACTCAGTAATCGATTAAACTTTAAACAATTATGCGGCTATTACTTGAGCAAACACCCAAACACAGCCAAGCGCTAATATTGAAGCAACCAAACCTTCAATAATATAAATCCGCTTTAACCAATGCTTAGTAATGATAACTTGATTAGATTCGCTGTAGTTGTTTCTGACCATAATGTACTCCTTACTGGTCAGAATAAGATGACATACTTAGCTGTAATGAGTTGTTATGTTTGTGATGAATTGTGTAGAAGCTGGTTATGCTTTGTTAGCACCAAGCATTGCGGCAATAAACTCTGCCGCAGAACGACCTAAGGCATTTAAGTTGTAACCACCTTCCAGTGTGGCAAGCCAAGGAATATTGTGCTCTTGGCTATAGCTCTGAATCCATTGACCTATCCAATGAAAATCATCATCACTAAAATTAAGCTCGGTCATTGAATCGTCTTCATGAGCATCAAAACCTGCTGATACAAGAATTAACTCAGGCGCATAACTGCATAAAGCAGGTTGCCATAACTCGCTAACACCTTGGCGAAAAGCATCACTGCCAGAACCGGCATCCAAATAAACGTTTACTAAATTGTTATAACGATTTTCTTGGTAAAAAGAATGTGGAAAAAACGGATGCTGGAAACTCGATAATATTAAAAAGCGGGGGTCATCTTTAAGAATATCGATGGTACCGTTTCCTTGGTGGGCATCAAAATCTAGTATAGCAATACGCTGTAAATGGTGTATTTCTGCAGCTCTTAACGCCGCCACGGCGACATTGTTAAGAAAACAAAAGCCCATACCTTTTCGGTATTCTGCATGATGCCCAGGGGGTCTGGCTGCAACAAAAGCATTATTAAAATCTTTATTCATCAGGCCGTCTAAAGCGGAAGTACAACTGCCTGCAGAAAATAGAGCGGCTTCTAAAGTACCGCTGGACATAGGGGTGTCTTCGTCTAAATAAATATGACCTTGTGCAGGTTGTATTAACTGCAGTTCTTCTACATATTTAGGACTATGCGTTCGTAAGATGTCGGGCATGTCGGCGGCTTGTCCGTTTATATGCACGAGCTGATCCCATAAATTCCGCTTTTTCAGCTCTTGCTCGATAGCAAGAAGACGCAAAGCATGCTCAGGATGATCTGATCCTGTATTATGCAGGAAATGTTCTTGATACGAGTAATATGCAGTAGTCATGTATAAGCTTTAGTATTTAATAATGACTATAGTGTATATGGCGTTATGTTGTACGCCAACTAAACATAAGGATTAGATGCAATGGGCACCCGTTCACTTGAATTGTTTTTTCAACCCAGATCCATCGCTATAATTGGCGCATCTGAACGTCGTGGTAGTTTAGGTGGTGTCGTTCTACGAAATTTAATTGCTGGTAACTTCTCAGGCCCAATTGTTCCTATTAACATCCGTGGCTATGAATCTATCTACGGTTTACCCGCATTAAGCCGTATTAGTCAACTGCAAACACATATCGATTTAGCCATAATTTGTACTCCGGCTGAATCTGTTCCGAAAATAATCAAACAACTACATAACAAAGGGATAGGCGCTGCCATTCTGCTTACTGGCGGTATTGCGCGCACGCGCTCTTGGCAGTTTTGGCCTTCCAGTGAGCGTTTAGAGCAGGCTATAGAACAGACCGGTATTCGTATTTTAGGACCTGACTGCTTAGGCATTGTTATCCCTGGACGTAAGTTAAACGCTAGCTTTCTTCATATCCCTGTTAAGCGTGGCCATATTGCTTATGTTGGCCAGTCAGGCACATTAGCTTCCGGTGTAATGGATTGGGCTTACAGCCGTAACATTGGCTTTTCTCACGTCCTAACTCTGGGTAAAGCACAAGACGTCACTCTGCCAAACCTAATAGATTACATAGTGCAAGAACCTCAAGTTCGAACATTATTAATACAGTTGGATGAAATTGGCTCAGGGCAGGCATTGATTCGCGCCTTGCGCGCCGCTTCCCGTCACAAGCTCGTATTGGCTGTAAAGAGCAATCGCTTTTTAGAAGGGCCTTTAAATCGCATTCCATCACCCAAGGGAATTCGCTCACGAGACACGCTAATTGATGAAGTGTTTGCCCGTGCCGGTGTATTACGAGTTTCTGCTACCGACGAGATGTTCGACTGCGTTGATGCACTTAGCCCTAGACGAGAAAACTTCGGTCCACGCTTAGCAATAATTGCCAATGGCCGTGGTCCCGCCATATTGGCCTTAGACCGTCTACAGCATGACAAAGGGCAGCTAGCTGAAATTTCTGAAGATACTCGCACTCAGTTACGCTCGTTATTACCCGACTATGCGCGCATCGATAACCCAGTCTTACTTAACCCAGAGTTAGAGCCGCAACAGTTAACGGCAGTCGCTCAAACCTTGCTGCATGATTCTGAAGTTGATGCTTTATTGGTAATTTACACGCCTAGCCGTGGCTCCAATCCTTTAGAAAACGCAGAAGCGCTAGCGAAAGTAGCTTTGGCCAGTAACAAAACCGTATTAACCAGTTGGATGGGCGAGCATACCGTTCAGGCAGCTCGCGATTGCTTTGACTTAAACGGCGTGCCGACCTTTGAAACACCGGACAATGCCATTAAGTCTTATATGTATATGGTAGAGCATCAGCGCACACAAGACCTATTACGCGAAACGCCTGAAAGCTTAGAAATTCCTATATCCTCGACCTACAAAGAAGTAGATAAGGCAATTTTAGACCTACATCGCCCTGGCGATTACTTAATGCCCAACTTTGTATGGGACTTACTGCATGCTTATGGTTTTTCTTGCGCAGAAAATCGTTATCGCAAAACTTTGGAACAAGCCTTAGAGTTTACTGATGAAGTACCAGGCCCTTGGGTGCTGCGTGTGCATCACCGTAAATACTTGTATCCGTTTGCTTATGGCAACAACCCGCGCGAACGTTTACGCAGTGTAGCGCGCAATTTAAAGAGTAAAGAAGAGATTAGAGAAGCCGCCAGCGAGTTAGAAGCCGCCATCGGCAAAGCATTCGATGACAGCCCTATCTTGGGCTACACCATTCAAACCATGTATCGAGCTTTGGATAACCTGCAGTTTTCGTTTGGTATTGGCCGTGATAGCGAAGTAGGGCCATTCTTGTTTTTTGGCGGTGGCGGTTCTACTGCCGATATTTTGGTCGATCGACAAGTTGCTTTACCACCGTTGAACGCAAATTTAGCTGAAAAGCTCATTAAGCGCAGTCATTTCTATCAAGTATTATCAGAGCGAAGCAACAACCTAGAGCGTGAGCTAATAACCCTAAAACACTGGTTGGTGGCTCTTTCTCACTTAGCTTTAAACCACCCTTGGATATCTGGCTTTGAGATCAACGCCATTCGCCGTAAGCTCGGTCATTATATGGTCATTGGTGTAGCAGGCGAAGTAGGGCAACCAGTTAAAAGTGCTATTCTGCCTTATCCGAATGACCTAGAAGCTCATTACGAAAGTCGCAGCGGCAACCAGTATTTGATCCGTCCCATCCGAGCAGAAGACGAGCCGCAATTAAAAGCGTTTTATCACAGTATCAGCACAGAATCTTTGCGCTTACGCTTTTTCTCTACCCGTCGTCAGTTTGGGCACAGCGAACTGGCACGCTTCGCGCAAATCGACTACGACCGTGAAATGGCTTTTGTCGCTATACGCGATGCAAACCTCTATGGAGTGGTGCAAGTGTGGATAGACCCTGATGATTTAACCGCTGAGTTTTCAATTATTATTGACGATGGTTGCCACGGCGAAGGGCTTGGCTTACAGCTAATGACCGAAATAATTAAGTATTTGTCTGAACGTGGCGTTCTGCAAATTTTTAGCACCGTCTTGCCTCACAATAGAGGCATGTTAAAACTGGCTGAAAGGCTTGGTTTTAAAGCGCGCCACAATATAGAAGAGGGTGTGGTGGACGTAGTTAAAAATCTAAACCCTGTCACACACAGTTGGCAGAACAAACGCATATACCGCTTCTAGCAAGCATTTGCTATAGTGCTCAATGTATTCACCGGTAAGCATGAGGGTTCCAGCTTGATTAGTGTACTTATAGTGGATGACCATGATTTAGTTCGCTTTGGCATTAGTCGTATTTTGGCGGACAACAAGGGAATTAATGTCGTTGGTGAAGCCAACTGTGGCGAAGATGCTATTGAGTTTGTGCGCGAATTTACGCCCGATATCGTACTTATGGATGTACGCATGCCTGGCATAGGTGGTATCGAAGCCACTCGTAAAATTTTACGGATGTCGCCTGATACTAGAATAATAGCGGTTACCGCCTGTGACGACGCCCCTTTCGCTAACCGCCTGTTACAAGCAGGTGCCTCTGGCTATTTAAGTAAAGGCGCGGGTCCTGATGAGATCATTCTAGCCATTCAAAAAGTACACTGTGGGCAGAAATACATAAGCCCAGAGATTGCACAACGCATGGCTTTAAGACCGTTCACAGAAGACAATCAAAACCCATTTGATTTACTTTCAGAACGTGAGCTACAAATCGCAATAATGATTGTTGGCTGCCAGAAAGTTAGCGATATCAGCGAGAAGTTATTCTTAGCCGCGACAACCGTTAACGGCTATCGTTATCGCATCTTTGAAAAGCTTGGAATTAACGGTGATGTGGAACTAACTCACCTAGCAGTTCATCATGGATTGATTGAGCCACTAGCCTATAACCAGTGATGCCTGAATTTGATATAAAAGCTTTTTTACAAACCCTCAGCCAACGTGCTGGGGTTTATCGTATGTATACCGTTGATAACGAGCTGCTATACATAGGCAAAGCCAAAAATCTAAAAAACCGTGTTTCCAGTTACTTTCGTAGTCGTGGCTTAAATACTAAAACAGTCGCACTGGTCAGTCATATTCATCATATTGAAGTGACCATAACCGCCAATGAAGCCGAAGCGTTGTTGTTAGAACAAACGCTTATTAAAGAACATCGCCCGCAATACAACATTCTGCTCAAAGATGATAAGTCCTACCCCTACATTTACCTTAGCGATCATAAGTTTCCTTCAATCACTTATCAGCGCGGTAAAAAGAAAAAGGGCGGTCGTTATTTTGGTCCATTTCCAAACAGTCATGCAGTAAAGGAAACACTCAGTTACCTACAACGTATATTTAAAATTCGTGATTGCACTGACAGCTACTTTGCTAACCGTAGTCGTGCGTGCTTACAGTATGAAATTGGCCGTTGCACAGCGCCTTGTGTGGGTTATATCAACCCAGAAGACTATGCCGAAAGTATTCGCCAAGCAGTTTTATTTTTGGATGGTAAAAACAGCGAATTAACTCTGCAGTTGCAACAACAAATGTTATCCGCGTCAGAGCAATTAAACTTTGAAAAAGCGGCAGAAATTCGTGATCGCATTGAATTAATACAACAAGTACAAGAATCACAAAACGTTTACAGCGATGGCACTAATGCCGATATTTGGGCCATAGTCGAATGGCAAAATATCTATTGCATTCATCGTTTAAGTTTTCGCCAAGGTCGTTTACTTGGTAGTAAGCATTTTTACCCTAAAAATCTAACCGGTCAAACCGAGCAAGAGTTACTGCTTAACTTTATTAGCCAGTATTACCTAAATGGCTTAGCCCCCGACGGCTTACCGCAAGACATAATAGTCGAACTGGCAAAGGATGAAGTTGAGCCTTTAATTGAAGCGATCAAAATTCAACAAGACAAAAAGCTGAATCACAGCTTAGGGCAGCGTGGTCAGCCGCGCATCTGGTTGCAAATGGCCAAAGAAAACGCTCGTGCTGGGGTGCAAGCAAAAATTTCAGGTCATCAGGCTGCTAAGCAAAAGCTTCAAGCTGTGGCCGATTTGCTTAAACTGTCACAAGCACCGAATAGAATAGAATGCTTTGATGTCAGCCACTCGCAAGGCGAAGCGACTTATGCTTCCTGTGTGGTCTACGATGTCGAAGGGCTGAATAAAAAGCGTTACCGTCGCTTTGGTATTAAAGGTGTCACTGCCGGTGATGATTACGCCGCTTTAGAGCAGGCTGTACGCCGACATTTGATACGCAGCATAGATCAAGATGACTTACCTAGTGTATTGTTGCTGGATGGCGGTAAAGGGCAAGTGGGGCGAATTCAAACTTTACTCGAAGAGCTACAGGTAGATGTTTACTTGCTAGGCATTTCTAAAGGTGAAACACGCAAGTCTGGTTGGGAATTTCTATGGGAAGCAAATAAAAAGCAACCTATAATGCCCGACGCTCACAATGAAGGTTTTCAATTACTGCAACTTGTGCGTGATGAAGCACACAGATTCGCCATTACCGGACACAGAAAAGCCAGAGCAAAAAGTCGTAGCCGCTCTGCTTTGGAAGATATAAACGGAGTAGGGGCTAAACGACGCAAAGAATTATTACTTTATTTTGGCAGTTTAACTAATATGCGCAGAGCATCCCAAGAAGAGATAGCCAAAGTACCAGGAATTAGTCACACACTCGCTGAACAAATATTTCAGCAACTGCATGGTCAATAACAACTTATGAATTTACCGAATATACTTACTCTTAGCCGCATTTTTATGATTCCTCTAATGGTTGCCTGCTTTTATTTGCTTGGCGACTCAGGAAAAATCATTGCTGCTGTTTTATTTTCCATTGCTGCTGTAACCGACTGGTTCGATGGCTACTTAGCTCGTAAGCTCGATCAATCAACGCCATTAGGGGCGTTTTTAGACCCTGTAGCCGACAAGTTGATCGTTGCAGTCGCTTTGGTGCTTTTGGTTGAACATTACAACAGTATTTGGATCAGCATTCCCGCCAGTATTATTATTTGTCGTGAGATCTTAGTGTCTGCCTTACGCGAATGGATGGCCGAGCTGGGTAAAAGAGCAAACGTCGCAGTGAGCAATATTGGTAAAATTAAAACCACTTTTCAAATGATCGCCATCATTGTACTTTTAGGGGCAGGCTTGCATATTTGGTTATTGTATTTAGGATACCTTGCAATCTACATCGCCTCGGTTTTAACCATCTGGTCGATGCTGCTGTATTTGAAGGCCGCTTTACCGGATTTATTGGCTAAAGAATAAACAATCCGTTAAGTACTTAATAAATAAGCGAAAATAATTTAAAAAACACTTGACTAAAAACCTGCTCTGTATAAAATGCGCCTCACTTTCAGCGGGAATAGCTCAGTTGGTAGAGCACGACCTTGCCAAGGTCGGGGTCGCGAGTTCGAGTCTCGTTTCCCGCTCCAAATTAAGCATTGATTTGCAGTTATACGGCGCGATAGCAAAGCGGTTATGCACTGGATTGCAAATCCACGTAGCCCGGTTCGACTCCGGGTCGCGCCTCCAAAATGTTTTGATAGATGCCACTCACTATCAAAATTTAGAAATGCCTCGGTGGTGAAATAGGTAGACACAAGGGATTTAAAATCCCTCGACCTCTGGTCGTGCCGGTTCGATTCCGGCCCGAGGCACCATTTTTACTTTCACAAACATTCCTTTTAGTTCCTTTTCTTTCTAAATCAACCACTTAGCTGCATAGCTAATTCTCTTATATTCCCTTTTGTTCCCCTTAGTGCCATAATTTTACACACAAATCACGCACGTTTTTACGCAGGTTTTACGCAAGAGTGTTTATTTAATGGCAAGTTATAGAAAATTACCGAGTGGCAAGTGGCGCGCAGAAGTCGTTACTAACGGAATTAGAAAGAGTAAGTCTTTTGCTACTAAGCCCGAAGCGCAGATATGGGCGCTTGAAACCGAAGCTGAATTGGCTGGTGGTGAAAGCATACTGTCTGGCAAGACGGTAGCAGAAGCATTGTCTCGATACGCAGAAGAAGTATCACCTACCAAAAAAGGCGAGCGGTGGGAAAGGGTAAGAGCTATCGCACTAGCAAGAATGGAACTGGGCAGCATGAGCCTAGAAAGCCTAAGCACTCAAGTAATGAACAAGTGGATTGCTGAGCGAGGCAAGTCAGTATCACCGAGCACAGTAAACCGTGAGCTGAATTTTTTGTCTTCTGTTTTTGAGTATTGTGTTACTCACTGGCGCTGGCTAAAAGCGAACCCGATCAAAGGCACACTAAAACCAAAAAACCCACCACCACGGGATAGACGCATATCAGACACGGAAATTAAGTGCATACTGCTGGCTTTGGATGGTTTTGATGAAGAAGTACACACGTTGAGACATGAGATAGCTGTGGGGTTCTTGTTGGCACTAGAAATAGCCATGCGACAAAGTGAGTTATTGGGCCTGTCTTGGGAGAATGTGTACCTAGATCAAAACTATGTTCATTTACCGATAACCAAAAACGGTACAAGTCGTGACGTACCTCTATCAAGCAGGGCAATTGAACTTCTTACGCTGATGGCTGAAAGCCAACAACCGATTGGCAGGGTATTTAAAAGCAATCAAAAAAGCGTAGGCACTATCTTTAGGCGCGCTGTTCAAATAGCGGGGCTGGTTAACTTTACGTTTCACGATACTAGGCATGAAGCACTAACAAGGCTGGCAAGAAAAATTGATGTATTAGACTTGGCGAGAATGGTAGGGCATCGTGACCCACGCTCGTTGATGATTTACTACAATGCTACTGCTACTGAGATTGCTGGTAGGTTAGGGTGAGCTAAGGTGACTTAAAGTGTACACTTGTGGATGTTTATGTATTATAAAAATGCAGCTATCTTGCGAGTGCCTAGCCACTGGTGCACGTAGATCAAAGAAGTAGTTCTCATCATTTAAAAAATTAAAAGTGAACACATAGGGAAGCCATGACAAACAAACCGCTTAGCATCGACTTATTTTCTGTAACTGGTACTAAGAGTAAAAAGTTAAATAAATTGCAGTTGTGCGATAGTAAATGCGGCTGCATAGCATGAAAAAAATAGCACCAAAAAAGGCTAAGCTTCGTGACTTAATAGGGAAGAAAAGATGGAGAGCTTCACTTTCAAGAAGGCGGCATTTTAAACGAGACAACCTGGAGAATACTGGGCGAGACAGGCCTGATTCGTTTTATATTAAAGCGCCCGACATCATAGAGATCTATGATGCGGACGACGAAGATGCAAAGAACTTTAAGAAAACAATGACCTTCTTTAACAAAGTCAAAACTGGCTTTGTTAAAGACAATGTAGTGCTGGATTTTCGTAAAACTAGACACGTTAGCGCCGCTGCTATGCTGATGCTTTATGCAATCATTGAAAGCTCAAAAAAGCCTGGTCGTTCAAAAATTTTATATCCTAAAAACTATGAGTTAGTTAAAAAAGTATTGCAGATTGCTAATATTGATAAAATTGTTAGGGGTAGCAATATTTCATATAACGACCTTTCCGAAAGAAGCCATATTCCGGTGATCTCAAGCCAAGGATCTAAATACCAAGAAGAAATTATCGACCATATACAGAAACGTATTTATAGCGACAAGCTAACCCCTGAGCTAGAATATAAATACGGTGATGCAGTTTCTGAAACAATTTATAATGTAAAAATGCACGCTTACGAAACGGGCAATGAAAATAAGCAGTGGTGGCTGCTGTGCTCTGTTGTAGACAACAGGCTTTTTCTGGCTATCTATGACTTAGGCGTAGGCATCCCAAATACAGTCGTCGAGCGCGATTGGTTTAGTGATATAATTAGCAGAATTCATCCTAAAATCTATTTCGACAAAAAACTTACAGGGAAAAGGTTTCGTCTAAATAAAAATGGGGTAACTGATAAAGACTTAATTCAATACTCCATGATGGCTGACATATCTGCAACCAAAGAGTCTAAGCACGGACAAGGGAGCAAGAGTATTAAGGCTTTAGTTGAAGGTTTTTCAGATGGGAAATTACATATTTTTAGCGGAAAAGGGCTTTATAAAATGACCGGTGATGAGTGCAAGGTTGAGCTGTTTGACTTGGCAACTCCTGTTAGGGGTACATTAATTCAGTGGAGTACTTTGTTATGAATGCGAAAACTATAATCCTTGTTAGCGATTTCTCATCTAAGCCAACAGGCAGGTATACAGATAAAGCATACCCAGATAGCGGACAAAGATTTCGGGATGATTTTCTTGTTCCGGCATTAAAAGAGTTTGATAAAGTAATAGTTGTGCTGGATGGGTATAATCGTTACGGTCGCTCGTTTTTGGATGAAGCGTTTGGTGGCTTGATAAGAGAGAGCGAGTTTAAAAAGTCTGAGCTTGATGAACGACTAACTTACCAGCACAAGCTTGTGCCTAGTATTGTTACTCTTATTGACGAGAGAATAAAGCAAGCTGCACAAGATACTGGGCGCTTTTAGTGAGCGTCGATACCGGTCTAACCATTTTCGGTTTTGTTGTTTCTCTTTTTATTGCCTTCTGGGCATTCAAGCGCACAGAAGTTTCGAGAATTAAGGATGTATTTATAAGTAAGGCTGAAGACTTGCCGGTCTGGCTTTTGACTCAGCTTAATCAAAATGACTACTATCAAATTGAAAATTTATATGCGGGTAAGTTGACGCACTTAGAAATGAGATTAAAGCAACTTAACCTTTACGCAAAACATAAGTTTGCTTCCGATGTTTTTTTTGATGATTTAAGAAACGTTGACCTAGAAACCCTAACTAAAGAGGATGCTTTTAAAGTACATGAAATCGTATTTAACTTAATCGAAAGAACTGAGGAGGAATATTTTAAATTTTATTATTCTTTTTGCAGTCGATTTATCGCTCCTCATAGTAAGAAATTTCTTTATGTAACGTTCTTTTTCCTTAATTATTCTCCTCTTTTATTTTTAATTTATTTTATCTTAAGCTAGGGTTTTACTGCTTTTAACTTTACCTGTATGTTTGTTGTTAAGCCACTGCTGGGGCTTAGGGTGTGCGTAACGCTTTCTTCTAATCGTGTAGCCAAACAGTTCTTAGCGGTTGGTAACCAGTGTTTAGTGCTTTAAATTTCACCCCTGCCAATTGGAAGTTATATCCAACCCCAAGCTTCCCACTATGTAAAACTAGTTTATATTAAAGACATTTGGTGAATATTATCGTACACTGAGTTAATTATAGTGCGAAAATGGTTTATTATGAAGTATTACAATGAAGTTTCCCACCTTATTCAAGGAGCAATGAGTGAAGATAAGCTGATGGTTACAGCTTATGCCCAACAATTGATTGACAAACTTTCGAAGGATGGAGAGAAGCTAGCTGCGAAGGGTCTCAAAGAACATATCTCAAACCAAGCAACCAAAACAGCTGCAACCTCATCAACAACTTACTCGTTGAGCAGACCAGTACCAGTCGAAAAAGATAACCGTTTTTCTCTAGCAGACAAGACAATGCCTAGAATCGAAGAATCGAATGTATTCTTGTCTCTCGACATTGAAAGCACTATTGATGCTTTTCTATCTTACTTACACAAAAAAGACAAACTCAGTGCTGTTGGCATCCCAATCAACCCAACATTACTACTACATGGGAAGCCAGGGACAGGAAAAAGTAAGCTGGCCAGCTTTCTAGCTGCGAAATTAAATTTGCCATTAGTAACTGCTAGGTCTGATGCATTAATATCATCTTATTTAGGCTCAACATCAAAAAACATACGTTCACTATTGGAATATGCTCAAGTTGAACCGTGCGTACTATTTCTTGATGAGTTTGATGCTATAGCAAAAGCTAGGGATGATAGAAATGAAATTGGCGAGTTGAAACGTGTTGTCGTGAGCTTACTTCAGAACATAGATAACTTGGGTGATACTATTTTAGTTGCGGCAACTAACCATGTCCATTTGCTAGATCCCGCTGTAGGTAGACGCTTCCATTACAAATTGGAACTAATGCCCCCAAAAGAAAGAGAACGACAAAGGATAATAGCCTCAATATTTCGTAATTTTGATGTGGATATGGAGGTCTTCGATGTTTGCGTAGCTGCATCAGAAGGTATGACAGGCGCAGAGATAGAGATTGCAGCATTTGAGTTCCTAAGACACTCTGTTGTCAATGATCAATCTCCCACATATATAGGATTCCTAAAAGAGCTTTTGACTGTTTCTCATCCATGGCTAAGCTTCAGTGACTCAGAGTCGAAACAAGAATTAATCCCAAGACTAAAAGAGATAAATACAAGCTTATTTACAGGAAAGCTACTAGCTGAGCTATGGGGCGTGTCTCCTAGTTATATCAGCAAATTACTCAAGGAACGAAAACTATGAGAGAAGAAAAAAAACCTATAAAGCACGTTGAGTTTTCTGCCGAAGATTATTATAAACCAAATGTTCATTCTGGTGGTAGCAATGAACCGTTGAAAAAAGTCAGTGATGACTTCAGAAGAAGACTAATTAGTTCTCTGAGCTCCATTAAAGAAAATTTAGCTACAAGTGAGCTAGATGTATGCACAGCAGTTGTTGAGCTGGAAGATAACGCTATTGCTAAATCTCATCGACCAACAGCTATATTCAATGAGCAAACCTGCCCATTTTTTGGAGATGCAGGCTATGGAAAGATGCTGATAGAAGCTCATAGTTCTGGTTTAGATGAGCTTGAGAAAAAGATACATACAGTTAAGAGCAAGCTCGGTATCAAGGCACTATCTGCAGTGAAAAACATTGCACCATACTCGCCGTCGATCTCTATTCCGGAAGACGAAGAAAGTGGAGTTATTGTCCGCCTTTTTAGATATTCGACTGAAGCCCTAAATAGAAAAGTTGACATCGATTTTGAATCAACTCTCAAGCGCCTTAATTGCAAATGGGATAAACATCGTTCTGAGTCTGTAAGGTTATATAGAGTTAGTTCTAATATAAAAAACTTGCTTAAAGAGTTGCCTGATATTGCAACGGTTCAAAGCGCCATAGCCTCTAACAGTATTGTAATTAATCCAATGGAGGCATCAGAGATCACTGCAACCCTTGCCGATATTGTGGCTCCCAATCCATCTGTCATTTACCCTGTTGTCGGAGTCGTGGATAGCGGGGTAAGTCAAAATTGCGCTCCGCTTAACAACTGGCTCGTTGGGGAAAAAAGGACTGTCCCAGATCCCTTTCGAGACCTAAATCATGGTACATTTGTTACTGGCATGATCACCAACAGTTATCTATATAATCAAGATACTAGATTTCCTAAATGCCAATCAAAAGTTGTTAGTATAGAGGTACTTGGAAATAATGTAGGCGACATATACAACATCGTAAACTCGATGTATGAAACGGCAGAAGAACATCCTGAGATCAAGGTATGGAACTTATCATTAGGTACAAGTGATCCTGTATCTCAAAATGAAATATCGGCTATGGCATTGATGTTAGATGAATTTCAGGATAGGTATAACTGTCTGTGTGTTATAGCGGCAGGTAACTATTGCGACTCACTGAGAAGCTGGCCTCCAGAAGAAAAACTCAATGATGGAGTATCTAGTCCTGGTGACTCAGTAAGAGGACTAACTGTTGGCTCAATTGCTCACATGGATGGCGCAGTAAAAAACGAAGAACCTTCACCTTTTTCTCGTAAGGGCCCTGTGTCCAACTACGTACAAAAACCAGACTTAGTTCACTTCGGTGGCAATCAGCTAAATGTAGGTGGAAACGCTATTTCAATAGGTGTTAATTCTATATGCCCCATTGGCAACAAGAGAAACGATATCGGTACGAGTTATGCGACTCCGATTATATCGACATTAGCAGCAAATCTATTTAAAGAACTCGGTGAGCGGGCTACTCCTAACCTTGTTAAAGCCTTGTTAATACACAACGCCAACAAATCATTTGGGCAGAATATATGCGATGAACACCGCCCATACTATGGCTGGGGGTTGCCCCAAGATATTTCTGAAATATTAGACGTACATGATTATGAAACAACACTGGCTTTTGAAGGGCATGCCCAAAAAAGTTTCGAAGTTGAGAAGTTGCCTTTTCCTATACCTGATTGTTTAAGAACTGAAGATGGGAAGATTAGAGGTGAATTTTTTATGACTCTAGTCTATCAGCCTGAACTTGATCCAAATAAAGCGTTTGAATACTGCCAGTTAGATGTAAAAGTCGGTTTTGGTGAAATTGATGAAAATGGTAAGTTTACATCCAAAATTCCCCCAAAAAATGATGCCCATCTATACGAAGAAGATCTGGTCAAAAATGGAGACAAGTGGTCTCCAGTCAAAGTATACCAAAAAAGCTTCCCTAGAGGAGTAAACATAGAAAATTGGCGATTAAGAATCAAAGTATTGGACAGAGATGGTTATGAAGCGAGTGGCGTGCAAATACCATTTACATTGCTTCTGACTATTAGAGACATAGATAAAGAGCAACCAGTATATAACGAGATGGTTCAGTTAATGAATGCATACAATTGGGAAGTTTCAGATCTGGTTATTGATCAAAAAATTTCTGTGTAGCTCTACACTACACTGCTGTATCAAAACCATTACTTAATTACCAAAGAGTTGATGTTTTTTACAGCGGTGTAAAATGACTGACTTATACCCTACCGTTGGTAAGCAATCAGCAGACGATACAATCGGTAATATCCATACTGATATCACAGGGTGGAGAGGCTAACGCCCTTTGGTTAGTGGATCACGAAACCTTTGCGCCTAAGCCACTACTTCTTTAGCTCTCCAGCGTTTTACAGGCTCACCGTCAGCTTTAATAGGGATTACACCCGCTTTTGGAAAGTAGTTGCGAGTGAATACCTTATAATTTTGAAGGTATTTAACAACTTACGCTTCTGATTCATTTTTCACCTCAAACTAGACTATGCTTATTGTCTCTTATTGAAGTGTCTATTTGAATTAGACCAGAACAATCTCTTGTTCACGTGAATTTGCAAAACTTTTAAGTGAGCTGGCTTTCCAGTCTTTAACTTGTTCAACGTAGAGTCCTTTAGAGCGGCAGTATTCACTAAGCTCGGCTTCATTCATTGAACCTGTTTCAATAACAACAGCAAGTTTAGCTTCTGCTGACCATTGTTCGGAAGTTGTTTTTTTCTGGCACTGAACGCCCCTGTAATTTGGTTTTGTCTCGCCAATTATACAAAGTTTGTAGGCCAATGCCTTCAACCCGAGATACTTCTGCGACCGTCATATTCAACGGGGGTAATAATTTACTAAGAACTGCATTTTTACGTTCTTCAGAATAACGTGGCACAATCAAAACCTTAACGCCCTAACTGGTTAAATTTTAAGTAGTGTCAATTATCCTGCCAGAGGGGTGTAGATTGAGTTAGATGGTTAAGGTAACGAATTTCTACATCGGTCTTGTCGTTAATTCTGGCATGAGTGACACGTAGCATCACGAACAAGTCACGCACAAGGCTGTTTAACTAATTGATATACATAGTTTTTCGTCTTCCGGCCCGAGGCACCATTTTTAAAATATCTTTTCTTTCAGCCTTCATCTTGATTCATAAAAACCATCCATGGTTTCACCCTGCGGGCAACTTGCAGTTGTGTAAAACAATTCCAGATTGTTTTATCCGGCCCGAGGCACCATTTTTAAAATATCTTTTCTTTCAGCCTTCATCTTGATTCATAAAAACCATCCATGGTTTCACCTTTAAGATAGCCTTTAGAAACTCTCAGTAAATCTAAAAAAAATAAAACATCTATCATGCGTGTGCTTACATGTTTGATTTATATCACTTCTTTTCTGCGTTTAATTAAGCTACGGTGTTTTTCGTCATTGAGAGGGAGTTCTATGTACTAAATTACAATACTAACATTGTACTTTTAATCTTATTTTTATGTTTTGCTGCCTATAATATTAAAGAAATTAAATCTAGGGATCAGAGATTATGACTTATCAAATACCAGACAGCCTAAAAATTAACGGCAGGGAATATACGATCTTAGCTTGGGATGGTGATAAAAGCTGTATTCCAACTAATGAAGAGCTTGGTATTAAAACCGTCTCGCACTCAGCAGCAAATCTCTTAGGACGTATTGATCATTTTGGTGTGTGGGGCGATACGCTTTATTTATTTAAAATTGATGTAACCTTAGAAGACCCGCACAATACGCCACTACCAAAAGATGCGAGAAAAGAAATCTTATTTCGCTACGAACAGATTCATACCATAGAAAGCCCAGAACCAGTATGGCTTGAGCACAGGCATGACTTCTTCTGCTACGAAGATTTAATCATTGATTTTACCGGTGCCATCGCGATTCAAGCGCCAGAAGACGAGGGCTGGGAAAAGCCATTCCATGCACCTGACAACCTTTATGAGCATGCAATCCTTTTAACGTTTGAAGATGGCGTTCTTGTTGATATTAACGATGACGTATCCCTAGATAAGTTTGCTGGAATTACAGTAAGAGTTGATATGGGTGAGCCTTATGAAGATGAATTCGCCGACAAACAACAGCGTGTGTTTAATGACGTTCGATCAACATTTTAATTCAAAATTAACGCATCAGTTTAAGTGATCGACACTCATAATCAGTAAAACAAATGTCTTTAAGGGTCATTAGGTCGTCTTTTTTTGTTTTTTTAAGTTATTGAGATAAGTTATTGATTTTGAACGTGATGAACTGAATTTAGTACAGATGAAAAAAATCGACAAATGAGCTATGCTCGTGTTCCATTTAATTATGAGGTTGAGTCATGTCTGAATTTCCACCATGCCCTAGCTGTGCTGAAGAAATTACCTATCCCGATCGCGATCATTACGTTTGCGCTACTTGTGGTCACGAATGGCCGTTAGATGGCAGCGAAGAAGCGTCTGATGAGTCAAAGCCTAAGTTCCGTGATGCCAACGGTACTCCTCTAGAAGACGGTGACACCGTTACTTTGATTAAAGACCTAAAGGTGAAGGGCAGTTCGATGGTGATTAAAGTTGGCACGCGTATTACAGATATTCGTCTGGTTGAAGGTGACCATGACATTGACTGTAAAGTGAACGGTCAAAAAATGATGTTAAAATCCTGCTTTATGAAAAAAGCTTAAGTTAATTATCTTAAGAAGCCCCTATGTTTAATTATATCGAGCCGGTATTTCGTCCGCCCAGTGAAGGTAAGTCTTTTATCTTACAAGTCTCTAATGGCTGCTCTTGGAATAATTGTACTTTTTGCGATATGTATACGCAGCCGCAGAAGAAGTTCAGGCCTACTGATGAAGAGTACATTATCGAAGAGTTGCAGAAGGCCGCTAGCTTAGGCCCACGCTTCGAGAAGGTGTTTTTGGCTGACGGTGACGCTATGACACTGTCTGTTAGACGCCTAGCCCGTATTTTAGAGTTGATTAAAGAGTATTTACCTTGGGTGAAGCGTGTTGGTGCTTATTGTTTACCACGTAACGTCAGCAAGAAGTCTGTTGAAGAACTCACCCAGCTACGCGAGCTTGGTTTGGGTATCGTTTATGTTGGTGCAGAAAGTGGCGACGATGAAGTGCTTGGCTTTATAAACAAGGGGGAAACTTATCAAAGCACCTTAGATGCCTTGCTTAAGTGTAAAGCTGCAGGAATTACCACCTCGGTGATGATTCTTAATGGCATGGGTGGCGTCGCCTACAGTGAGCAGCACGCTATTAACTCAGCGCGCCTAATGAACGCCGCCCAGCCAGACTTTTTATCGACTTTGATCGTTAGCTACCCTTTGGGTGATAAGCGAGTTAAAGAGGGCTTTAATGGCAATTACGAGCTGCCCAGTCAGTTAGAGCTGTTTAAAGAGTTACGTCAGCTGATTAGTCACTTAGAATTAGATAACACGGTGTTCCGTAGCGACCACGCTTCTAACTATTTGCCCTTGAAAGGCACTCTGGGTGCAGATAAAACTACATTCCTAGAGCAATTAGATACTGTTATAAATACGCCAGGGCGCATTCCTCTTAGACAAGAGTGGCAAAGAGGTCTATAGGTAATAGACGACACTCGATAACCCAAGGCGAAACAATGAACCTCGATTCACTACTTCAGCAAATTGGTAAAGACAAAGCACAAAGCATTCCACCGGTAGAAAAGTGGCATCCTGAGCTGTCGGGTGATATGGATATGGTTATTCGTACTGATGGTTCTTGGTGGCACGAAGGTGAGCGCATTAATCGCCAAGAACTGGTTAACTTATTTTCTAGTATCCTGCGTCACGAAAATAACGAGTATTTTTTAATTACTCCTGTTGAGAAATGGCGTATCAAGGTTGAAGACAAACCCTTGAGTGTCACTCTAGTCGAACGTGAAAACGGGGTGATTAAGCTGCTAACCAGTACTTCCGACAGCCTAGTCTTGGATTCTGAGCACCCATTAAAGATGTCCGAACTCAATGGTATTAATTTACCCGAAGTAAAGGCTCGTCATAACTTGTGGGCGCGCTTTAATCGTAATGCTTGGTACGAGCTATTAGAGCTTGCCGAAGAAGAGGGTGAAGGTCTGTTTGTAGTGAAAAGCGGATCTGCAGTTTTTCAGCTTGGTAAGGTAGATTAGCCAGCAGTCTTGCTTCAGGCTTAAACCAAGCAGCAAATTTTAAACATAAAAAAAGGCCGCTAATCTTTAGCGGCCTTTTTAAATCAAACGGCTTATTAAGCTGGGAATAGTTCGCCAAGCTTAGTAGCTAACATCATGTCGCCTTCAACACGTAGTTGACCAGACATAAATGCCATCATGCCATCAGTGTCGCCAGAAACGATGCCACTCAAAGTTTCAGCGCTTAATATCAAAGTAACGTTGGCGTCATCGTTTTCGCCTTCGCCTACAGTACAAGTACCGTCTTTAATGATTAAGTGATAAACATCACCGTCTTCAATGTTGAATTGAAAAACAAGGTCTAAGCCAGCAGCAGCGTCGGCGTTAAACTTGCTGTTCATTTGTTCGATGATTTCTGCAACAGTTGCCATATCGGTTTCCTTATTAGTACATCATAAGACAGGAGTTAAATAGGGTAAGAGTTATACATAGCCCTTCCTGCCCGTGTGTCTTTAAACAGACGGCAACACAATATGGACTCAACACTAAGGTGTCAATATCTAAATAGGCCGTAATTCTAAAATAACCACATAACATGCTGTTCTGCCCCTAGACGTTGAGCTGTGTTGCCCCTATGCTTGCCCTTTATTTATATAAAGTAGGAAAACCTTGTGGAATTTGTAACTGAATATGCAGCTTTCTTTTTAAAGACGATAACAATTTTAATTTCCGTTTTAATTGCTGTTGGCTTTATTGCCTCTCTGAAGAATAAGCAAAAGCGAAGCGCTGAAGGTGAGTTGGTAATAAAGAAGCTAAATGATGACATTGAAGATTACAAACAGGACTTTGAAATCGCTTTGTTTAGCGAAGATGAATTGAAAGCGTTAGACAAACAACGTAAAAAAGAAGACAAAGAAAAAGCCAAAAAAGAAAAAGCCGCTATAAAAGCTAAAGCCGTCGCTGCAGATGAAGCTACGGAAGCAGACGCAGGCGTCGATGAAACTAAAAAGCGCGTATTTGTACTGGATTTTGATGGTGATATCCAAGCAAGCAGTACTGAATTTCTAAGACAAGAAATCACGGCTCTGTTAACCATGGCAACCGAAAAAGATGAAATAGTTGTACGTTTAGAAAGCCCAGGTGGTGTTGTGCACGGCTACGGTTTTGCGGCATCACAACTGCAGCGTATTCGTAATAAAAATATTCCCTTAACGGTCTGTGTTGACCACGTGGCTGCCAGTGGTGGTTATATGATGGCCGTTATAGCTAATAAAATCATAGCGGCACCTTTTGCCGTGGTTGGCTCTATAGGTGTTGTCGCGCAATTGCCTAACTTCAGCAAAGTATTGAAAAAGTACGATGTTGATTATGAGTTGTACACCGCCGGTGAGTACAAGCGTACGGTTACAATGTTTGGTGAGAACACACCAAAGGCTAAAGAGAAATTTCAAGCGGACTTAGAAGACACTCATGTACTGTTTAAAAACCATGTGAACGAGTTTCGTCCAAGCTTGAATATAGAAGAAGTCGCTAACGGTGATATTTGGTATGGCACTCAGGCAATTGAAAAAGGCCTGATTGATGCAGTAGGCACCAGTGACGACTATATTCTTGAAGCTTGTAAAACAGCTGATGTATATAGCGTTCAATACGAACTTAAAAAATCGTTAAAAGAAAGATTAGGCTTCGCTCTACAAAGTGGTGTAGAGAGCGGCTTTATTAAACTGTTCACCTTTTTACAGCACCAGTACCATCGTAAAGGATAAGGAATAGATTATGACTTTTTTAGCCTACCGCGTAGAAGAATTAGAAGAAGGTATGCAAGCCAACTGGCAAGAGTGCAGTGTTGAACACTTGCCAGAGGGCGAAGTGCTAATAGAAGTGCATTATTCGTCCTTAAACTATAAAGATGCTTTATCTGCCAGCGGTAATAAAGGTGTTACGCGTACATTTCCGCACACTCCGGGTATAGATGCTGCTGGTGTAGTCTTAGCTAGTAGTAACGCTAAGTTTAAACCCGGTAATGAAGTGGTGGTTTTTGGTTATGACCTTGGTATGAATACTGCCGGTGGTTTTGGTCAAAAAATTCGTGTGCCGGCAAGTTGGGTGTTGCATAAGCCAGCAGCCTTAGGCTTTGCCGAGAGTATGTCTTGGGGGACGGCTGGGTTTACCGCCGCATTAAGCGTACAAAAACTTGAGCGCGCTGGCATTAGCCCTAAAAACGGTCCCGTTGTGGTTACCGGTGCTACTGGTGGCGTGGGTTCTGTTGCTGTGGCGTTGTTCGCCAAGTTAGATTATGAGGTAATAGCGGTTTCTGGCAAAGCTGATAAAACTGAGTACTTGAAAAAATTAGGCGCAAAGCAGGTGATCCCTCGTGAAGAAATCATGGCTGCCAAAGGTAAAGCCATGGTCAAGCCTCTTTATCAGGCCGCCGTTGATACGGTCGGTGGTAACATGGTTGCGGCATTGATTCCACAGATACAGCCAGAAGGTGCAGTGACCACTTGTGGTATGATTTCCGGAATTAAGTTTGAAGCCAGTGTGTTTCCATTTATATTGCGCGGTGTGTCTTTGTTAGGTGTCGACTCAGTAGAGATTCCATTAACAGCTAAGCAAAACATATTGAATAAAGTAGCAACCGAATGGGCAATATCTTTGGAAGCTCAAACTACTGAAATTAGCCGCAGTCATTTATCGGAAGTGTTAGCTAAGATTTTAGCTGGACAAGGTGTGGGGCGCTACCGCCTAAATTTAAATAAAGAATAATTGCCCGACAAAGAAAAAGCGCAGGATCTTATATTTTATTCAATTGAATGTCTTATAAGGTCCTGCGCTTTTTTGATATTTAAATACTTGGTTAGACTAAGCTTCTAAAGCATCAGCTACCAAGCGGCGGCGATACAGAGGACGTGTCTCCAATACATCGCTTTGATAGGCATTGGAAAACGGCTTAAGAAATGTTAATACGTTTTCAATATCCTGATCTTCACGCATTAAGAATGCATCGAAGCCAACACGTTGTAATAGATACAACTGGTCAATTAACACATCACCGACTGCACGTATTTCGCCTTCGTAAAAATGACGCTGGCGTAGTAGGCGCGTAGTGCTATAACCACGGCCATCTGTGAATACCGGAAAATTAACCGCAATAATGGCAAACAAATGACAGTCTGCTTCTATCAAGTCTGGACTTTCATGGCTGTCTAACCAAACACCCAGTTTACCAGTACTGGCAGCTTCTTTAAGACTGTCCTTATTTTCTTGCCAACGTGTAAGGCTGACAATACTGTAGTCTTGAACTTCCTGTTCATCGTCTATGATGTTCCAAGGATCATTATTGACCCACTGGCCTTGTTTGATCAGTTTAGCCATATACAGCTCCTTTAAATTCGTCATGCCCTAAGCGGTAGTAGGTATCAACAAAGATTTCACCTTCAAGGCGCTTGTCTACATAAAAGTCTAATAACTTAGCAATAACGTCAGTCACTTCTGCGCGCGCTACTGAAGGTCCAAGGATTTTAGCTATTTTTGCTTCAAAACCTTGCTTACCACCGATAGCAATTTGGTAGAATTCTTCGCCTTTCTTATCCACACCTAAAATACCAATGTTGGCTACATGGTGATGACCACAAGCGTTCATGCAACCTGATATATTAAAGTCGATAGGGCCTAAATCGTGCAGATAATCCAAGTCGTCGAAGCGGTATTGAATGGCTTCAGCAACAGGAATGGACTTGGCGTTTGCCAGCGCACAGAAGTCACCACCAGAGCAGCAGATAACGTCTGTTAGTAAGTCTAAATTCGGCACAGTTAAGCCTAGTGGCGTTAACTTCTGCCATAGTTCTAACAGCTTGCGTTGTTCAACATCAGCTAACACCATGTTCTGTTGGTGCGTGTTGCGAGTTTCACTAAAGCTGTATTCATCAGCAATATCAGCCAAGGCTTCCATTTGCTCAGAAGTAATGTCACCAGGGGTAAAACCGGTTTTCTTTAAAGGCAGCGTAACAATGGCATAGCCAGCTTGCTTATGCTCACGCACGTTGGTGCCTAACCAGCGGGCAAAGTCTTTATCTTCCATGCGAGCATTTTGCAGCTCTATTGGGCCGTTTTCGAGGTCTAAGTAGGCTGGTGAGGTAAAGTGTCGCTTAACGCGGTTAATTTCCTCTGCTGTCAGCTTATCTTCACTGTCACGGGTACGATTCCATTCGTCTTCGACCATTTCTTTGTAACGCTCAACACCTAAGGCTTTTACTAATATTTTGATACGCGCCTTAAACTTGTTATCACGACGCCCAAACTGGTTGTAAACACGCAATATGGCGCTGATGTAGGTAAGCAGATCAAACTCAGGTACAAAGTCATGAATCACTTCGCCAACCATAGGGGTACGACCTAAGCCACCACCAACATAGATACGGTAGCCAAGTTCACCTTGTTCGTTACGACGGATGTTTATACCAATATCGTTAACGGTCAAAGCAGCACGGTCAACCGGGTCTGCATTGATACAAATCTTAAATTTACGCGGTAAAAATGAAAACTCAGGGTGGAAGGTAGACCACTGGCGAATTAGCTCCGCATAAGGACGTGGGTCTGTTACTTCATCAGGAAGAACACCTGCGTATTCATCTGTAGTGGTATTACGCACTACGTTACCCGAGGTTTGAATGGAGTGCATTCCAACTTCGGCTAACTCGGACAATATTTGTGGACACTCTTCAAACTTGGTCCAGTTCAACTGGAAGTTTTGACGAGTAGTAACGTGCGCCACGCCCTTGTCATAAACACGGGCAACATGAGCCAGTTTACGCAAACGCTCCGAGTTCATCATGCCGTAAGGAACCGCTATGCGATACATTGGCGCATAACGCTGACGGTAAAGTCCATTTTGTAAGCGTAAGGGTAAAAACTCTTCTTCGGTGAGTTTACCATCCAAATAGCGTTGCATCTGTTCAGCGAACTGAGCTACACGCTCTTGTAACAATTTTTCATCGTGCTCATCGTATACGTACATAAGAATCCAACATCACACTAATTAAATTAGAAAGAGGAACAACAGGCACAATAGCAAAGGTTTTATATACTTGAAATGAATAATTATCTATAACATCCTTCGATTTGGTTATAAGGGAAAGTGGAGATACCTAATTTAGGGTAGAGGGTAGAATGAAGGTTATGTAAACGATGCTGTGTGGGCGTACTAAGGCGAGCAGGTGAGTAAGTTAGGGTAGTCAGAAAACACGGTGTTAACACCAGCTGCAAAAAGTTGTTGCGCTATATTGGCATCGTTTACTGTAAAAACAGCACAGTTAATACCGGCGTCATTAATGCTTTTCACTTGTTCTTCATTAAAAAATTCTAGCTGAAAATGCAAGCCTTGAGCATCAACTTCAGCTACGCGCTGTTGCCAGTTATAGGGGATAGCTTCGATATTTAGAGCGCGGGTTAAGTGGGGCAGTTGCGCTTTTGCTTCATAAAGAGCATGCACATTAAAGCTGCTGAGCAAAACATGCCGGTGGCATGGATTTCGCTTTAGTTCATCAGCAATGGCTTTGACGGTTTCTTTTTCACGGCCAAAAGTGGGTTTTATCTCTAAATTCAAACCAAGCTTCAAATGATTGGCCATAATAAGCAATTCGGACAGAGTCAGCATGCGCTGCTGATGATACTTAGCGTCAAACCAACTGCCGGCATCTAACTGTTTAAGTTCTGCTAAGGTGTGTTTAATGACCAATCCGTGGCCATTAGTGCAGCGTTCTAAGCCTGCATCATGGTGAATAACAGCAACGCCATCGGCTGAGATAGTAACGTCTACCTCACACCAAGTTGCACCTAGTTCAACCGCTAACGCAATTGCAGCGGCAGTATTCTCAGGAGCAAAAGCACCAGCGCCTCTATGGGCGACCACTGCTGGCATGCTGTTATATGCGTCGGGCATAGTTACCTAATCAGGGTTGTAATCTAATACTGGGCTTAACCAATGTTCCATATCTTTTAGAGTTCTCCCTTTACGTTCAGCGATGTTCTCTACTTGGTCTTTAGCTATTTTGCCTACTTTAAAGTATTTCGATTCTGGATGCGAGAAATACCAGCCAGCCACCGCAGAGGCAGGCATCATGGCAAAATTGTCAGTCAATTGCATCCCAGCGTGTTCGGTTGCGTTAAGCACACGGAACAGAGTTGCTTTTTCGGTATGGTCAGGGCAGGCAGGGTAGCCTGGTGCTGGGCGAATACCTTGGTAAGCTTCATTAATAAGGTCTTCGTTATCCAGTGTTTCATCGGACTTGTAGCCCCAAAGCTCAGTACGCACGTAATGGTGCATGTATTCGGCAAAGGCTTCAGCCAGTCTATCGCCAAGAGCTTTTGTTAAAATTGCGTTATAGTCATCAAAGTCTTCTTTGTACTTAGCCGAAATAATTTCTGACTCTAAGCCTGAGGTTACAGCAAATCCGCCAATGTAGTCGTCTACTGTGCCTTCTGGAGCAATGTAATCTGCTAACGAATAGTTTGGCTGATCATTGGGCTTATCAATCTGCTGGCGCAGGTGATGTAAGATGGTAATTTCTTCTGTGCGGTCTTCATTAAAGACGACTACATCGTCAGGGCCACGGCGTTGTGCTGGCCATAAGCCAACTACGCCACGGGCAGTGAATAGCTTTTCATCAATAATTTGCTTAAGCATGGCTTGCGCGTCATTGAACAGGTTAGTCGCTGCTTCACCTACTACTTCATCCGTTAGGATTTTAGGGTATTTACCGGCAAGCTCCCAAGAGATAAAGAAGGGTGTCCAGTCGATAAAGTCGATCAACTTAGATAAATCGAAGTTTTCAACAACGTGTAAGCCAAGTTTTTTCGGCTTAGTCGGTACGTAGTTGTTCCAATCAATTTTCACACCGTTTTCACAGGCTTGCTCGTAAGTAAGCATCGGTGTTTTTTTGCGGTTAGACATGCGCACACGAATCTTTTCGTATTCTTCCTTACGCTCAGCCCAAATTTCAGCTTTACCTTCTTCAGAGACAAGCTTTTGCATAACACCAACAGCACGCGAAGCATCGGCTACGTAGATCACTGGGTTGTTCTTATAACGCGGCTCAATCTTAACTGCAGTATGTGCTTTAGAAGTTGTCGCACCACCAATTAACAAGGGCAGGTGGAAGTCTAAACGCTGCATTTCAGCGGCGACACTGACCATTTCATCTAAAGATGGTGTAATTAAGCCGGACAGGCCAATAGCGTCACAATTTTCTTCTTTGGCAATTCTAAGAATTTTTTCAGCAGGAACCATGACCCCTAAGTCAATCACTTCAAAGTTATTACATTGTAGTACTACGGCAACAATGTTTTTACCAATGTCATGCACGTCACCTTTTACGGTGGCCATGACAATTTTGCCTTGAGTGCTAGAGACACCGTCTTTTTCTTCTTCAATAAAGGGTAGAAGATAAGCAACAGCTTGTTTCATTACACGCGCGCTTTTTACTACTTGTGGTAGGAACATTTTACCGGAACCAAAGAGGTCACCAACAATGTTCATTCCATCCATCAACGGCCCTTCAATAACATGAATAGGGCGGTCATGTTGAAGGCGTGCTTCTTCAGTATCTTCAATAACAAAGGTGTTAACGCCTTTAACTAAGGCATGAGCAATGCGTTCGTTAACAGGCAGATTACGCCACTCTTGGGTTTCTTTCTCTTGAACAGAGCCATCACCACGGTATTTTTCTGCAATTTCTAATAGACGGTCAGTAGCATCTTCACGACGATTTAAAATAACGTCTTCTACACGGTCTTTAAGTTCAGTAGGTAAGTCATCGTAAACAGCCAATTGGCCAGCGTTAACAATACCCATGCTTAAACCATTTTGAATGGCGTAATAAAGGAATACAGAGTGGATGGCTTCACGAACGGGCTCATTTCCACGGAAAGAGAAGGAAACGTTACTGATGCCGCCGGAAATCTTTGCATAAGGCAATTGAGTGCTGATGTACTTACAGCTTTCAATAAAGTCGATAGCGTAATTGTTGTGCTCTTCAATACCAGTGGCTACGGCAAATACGTTGGGGTCAAAGATAATATCAGCAGGGTTAAAGCCAATACCCACAAGAATATCGTACGAGCGCTTACAAATTTCATTTTTGCGCTGCACTGTATCTGCTTGGCCTTTCTCATCAAACGCCATAACAACAACCGCTGCGCCGAATCTTAGACAGCGCTTAGCATGCTTTACAAACTCTTCTTCACCTTCTTTTAAGCTGATCGAGTTAACAATGGCTTTGCCTTGAATGCAGCGCAAACCGGCTTCAATGATGTCCCATTTAGAGGAGTCGATCATGATCGGTACGCGAGAAATGTCAGGCTCTGAAGCGATTAGATTTAAAAACTTAACCATGGCCGTTTTAGAATCCAACATGCCATCGTCCATGTTGATATCAACAACCTGAGCGCCGCTTTCAACTTGTTGACGGGCAATCTGCAAAGCTTCGTCATAGTTATCTTCTAAAATTAAGCGTTTGAAACGAGCTGAACCGGTAATGTTGGTACGTTCACCCACGTTAACAAACAGGTTGGTTTCGTCGATATTAAAAGCTTCTAAACCAGACAGCCGACAAGCAGGCTTAATTTCAGGAATAACACGTGGGGCGTATTTAGCAACAGCATCGGCAATAGAGCGAATGTGTTCAGGCGTACTACCGCAACAACCACCGATGATATTAACAAAGCCAGATGCAGCAAACTCTTCAACAATGGCGGTCATTTCTTCTGGGGTTTGGTCGTATTCGGCAAATTCGTTAGGCAGGCCAGCGTTAGGGTGTGCGGATACAAAGACACCCGCCTTTTTGGATATTTCGACAATATGTGGTCTTAGTTCTTCTGCACCCAGTGCACAGTTTAGCCCAACAGATAATGGCTTAGAATGAGCTACCGAGTTCCAAAATGCTTCGGGTGTTTGTCCCGAAAGTGTACGTCCTGAGGCATCGGTAATGGTGCCAGAAATCATAATTGGTAATTCTTCGCCACGCAGTTCAAACGCTTGGTGTACGGCATAGATTGCAGCTTTAGAGTTAAGCGTATCAAAAATTGTTTCAATCATGATGATGTCGACACCACCATCCATTAACGCTAAAGTAGACGCTGTATAGTTTTCAGCCAGTTCGTCAAAGGTAATAGCACGAAAACCAGGATCGTTAACGTTAGGTGAAAGCGACAGAGTTTTACTGGTTGGACCAAGTACACCCGCAACATAACGAGGAATCCCTGTTTCTGCTTCTACTTCGTCTGCGACTTTACGAGCAATGGCCGCAGCTTCGCGGTTAATTTCTTCTACAAGGTGCTGCATTTTATAGTCGGCTTGCGACACGGCAGTAGAGTTGAACGTGTTGGTTTCAGCTATATCTGCGCCAGCTAAAAAGTATTGGCGATGAATATCAGCAATAATCTCGGGCTGAGTTAGTACTAAAAGGTCATTATTGCCTTGTACATCTTGTTCTATATTGGCAAAACGCTCTCCACGGAAATCTTTTTCACTGAGCTTGTGCGCTTGGATCATAGTGCCCATAGCGCCATCTAGAATATGGATGCGTTTTTTTAAGTTTTCTTTTAATAAACTAATACGTTGCTGACGAGAAGATTTCAAAATACTGCTCACACTAAGTAAGTAAAAATTGGTGTCGCATCATACCAGAATAGGTATAGACCAAACAAATTTAACCAAGTGTTTTAGTGGGGTATTCCGTAAAAAAGGAGTTTCCGTTACAATAGCTACAGTTTTTAGAGGTATAAACTATGACAACTCATGTAAACATTACACCGGCAGCAGAAGATTATCTTTCTGGGCTATTAAGTAAACAGAAATCCGAAGGCATGGGAGTACGTGTTTTTATTACCCAGCCTGGTACAAAATACGCTGAAACCTGCTTGGCTTATTGTCGTCCTGAAGAAATCAATGTAAACGATGAAGTGCAGAAAATGGAAAAACTAACGGTTTATGTTGAAACCATGAGTATTCCGTATTTAGAGGACTCTTTAATTGATTTTGCTAAAGATCGAATGGGCGGCCAGCTGACCATTAAAGCCCCTAACGCTAAAATGCCTAAAGTTAAAGATGACAGTCCGGTTGAAGATCGTATTAAATATTTACTCTATACAGAGATAAACCCGAGTCTGGCTTCTCATGGTGGCGATGTTAGCTTTATTAAACTGACTGAAGAAGGCGTTGCTGTTCTCGAGTTTGGTGGTGGTTGTCGTGGTTGTAGTGGCGTGGATTTAACCCTTAAAGAGGGTGTTGAAGCGACCATGGTGGCGCGTATTCCTGAAGTAACCTCAGTACAAGATATAACTGACCACTCAGATACAACGAACGCTTATATGTAACTCTGCATTCAACAAAGCAAGAAACAAAAAAAGGAAGGCAAATGCCTTCCTTTTTTACATCTATCTTTTAAAAAACGCTTTAAGCTTCAATCAAATCAACAGCTTAAAACGTTTAGTTAAAGTGTTACATATTTGGGTAGTTTGGACCGCCTGAGCCTTCAGGGGTTACCCAGGTAATGTTTTGTGATGGGTCTTTAATATCACAAGTCTTACAGTGCACACAGTTTTGTGAGTTGATCTGGAAACGCTTTTCGCCGTTAGGATCTTCTACAATTTCATAAACACCGGCAGGGCAGTAACGCTGTGCTGGTTCATCCCACTTTTCTAAGTTTACACTTAATGGAATGCTGGCATCGGTAAGTACTAAGTGACAAGGTTGGTCTTCGGCATGGTTTACATTGCCAAGGAAAACTGAGTCTAATTTAGAGAAAGAAAGTTTGCCGTCTGGTTTTGGGTAGTTAATCTTCTTACTTTCAGAAGCAAGCTTTAGAGTAGTGTGGTCTGGCTTTCTGTCATGCAAAGTAAACGGCATTGGCATAATGTTTTGGTCGATGTAGTTAAACGCACCACCAAATATAGTACCAAACTTATGCATAGCAGGACCGAAGTTACGCTCACGCTTCAGCTCTTTATATAACCAAGAAGCTTCAAACGCTGTGGTGTACTCAGTTACTTCGTCGTTAGCACGGCCACCACTGATCGCTTTTACAAGCTCTTCAGCTGCAATTAAACCGCTCTTCATGGCAGTGTGAGTGCCTTTAATTTTGGAGAAGTTTAAAGTACCAGCATCACAACCAATAACTAAACCACCGGGGAATGTCATCTTAGGTAGGCAGTTGAAGCCACCTTTGGTCAACGCACGAGCACCATAAGCAACACGCGTACCGCCTTCCAAGTATTGCTTTAATACTGGATGATGCTTCAAGCGTTGAAACTCATCAAACGGACTTAAGTGCGGATTGGAGTAGGATAGGTCGGTGATCAGGCCAACAGCCACTTGGTTGTTGTCTGTATGGTATAAGAAGAAACCACCTGTAGAGTTTGATTCACTTAAAGGCCAGCCCGCGCCATGAACAACTAGGCCGGGTTCATGTTTAGCAGGATCAATATCCCACAACTCTTTAATACCAATACCGTAATGCTGAGGGTCTTTGCCTTCATCCAATTTGAATTCAGAAATTAGACGCTTACCTAAATGGCCGCGGCAACCTTCTGCAAAGACAGTGTACTTAGCTCGTAACTCCATGCCGGGCATGTAATCAGCTTTTTCTTCGCCACTGGCACTAACGCCCATATCACCAGTTATGATGCCTTTAATAGCACCATCTTCTAAAATATATTCTGCAGCAGCAAAGCCTGGGTAGATTTCTACGCCTAAGTTTTCAGCTTGTTCTGCCATCCAACGCATTACGTTGCCTAGTGATACGATGTAGTTACCATCGTTATGCATTGGCTTTGGAATCATCCAGCCCGGAGTTTTAAACGTTTTCTCTGGGCTAGTAAGTAAATGCATTTCATCACGAACAACGGCGGTGTTTAACGGAGCGCCTTGTTCTTTCCAATCTGGGAAAAGTTCAGTTAAGGCTCGATCTTCAATAACAGCACCCGATAATATATGGGCACCAACTTCAGAACCTTTTTCTACTAAACAAACAGACAGCTCTTCGTTTAACTGTTTGATACGACATGCCGCACTAAGACCGGCTGGGCCACCACCAACGATGACGACGTCATATTCCATTACTTCACGTTGCATATTGTTCTCCTCGGTTTAAGCTGGGAGCTAAGGGTTTATAAAGCTCTCTCACACTTTGTGTAATTAACTTAATAAATTATTATATTGTACGCCTATTGGGTAAAACTTACTCAACTGGCTGGATAAAAAGGCTGCTATTATACTTTTGGTACATAACCAAGCAACCATTTACTTCAAACAAGTAATAAATAAGTCACTAAAACAACGTCTTGACCCAAAGTGCCGAGTAAAAAGGCACTATGGGTATTGACGCTGCAGTGAAACACCTCAATAATGTTTCGCGCTGGAGAGGGCTGCATTTGGACTGTGTCATCATGTTCGGCGTGGTATTGGCCCTTTTGTTCATCCACTTTTAATATACGAGGAATCTATGAAGGTTCTTGTCGCTGTTAAACGCGTAATTGACTACAACGTCAAAGTACGTGTAAAGCCTGATAATTCAGATGTTGATCTGACTAACGTAAAAATGGCTATGAACCCTTTCTGCGAAATTGCTGTTGAAGAAGCAGTACGTTTAAAAGAGAAAGGTGTAGCTTCCGAAGTTATTGTTGTTTCTATTGGCCCTAAAGTAGCTCAAGAGCAAATTCGTACTGCTCTAGCTTTAGGCGCAGATCGTGGCATCCTAATTGAAACAGAAGAAAAGCTAGAGTCTTTAACGGTTGCAAAACTGTTGAAAGCTGTAGTTGAAAAAGAACAACCTCAGTTGGTTTTGCTAGGTAAGCAAACAATTGATAGTGATAACAACCAGACTGGCCAAATGCTTGCTGCATTAACCGGCATGGGTCAAGGTACTTTCGCTTCAGAAGTTGTTGTTGAAGGCGATAACGTAAACGTTACCCGTGAAATCGACGGCGGTTTACGTACAGTAGCGTTGAAACTACCTGCTGTTGTTACCACAGACTTACGCTTGAACGAACCTCGTTATGCATCACTGCCTAACATTATGAAAGCAAAGCGTAAGCCTTTAGATGTAACCACTCCTGCTGATTTGGGTGTTGAAATTAAATCTACTCAATCATTAGTAAAAGTAACTCCACCAGCCGTTCGTAAAGCTGGCATCAAAGTTGCCAGCGTTGCTGAGTTGGTTGATAAACTTAAAAACGAAGCCAAAGTGCTATAAGGGAGCGAGTTATGTCTATTTTAGTAATCGCTGAACACGATAACGCCAACTTAAGCCCGGCAACACTTAACGTAGTGGCTGCCGCGGTTAAAATTGGTGGCGATGTTGACTTATTAGTAGCTGGTAGCAATTGCGCTGCAGTCGCTGAAGCAGCCGCTAAAGTTGCAGGTGTTAATAAAGTATTAGTAGCAGATAATGCTGTATACGAATACCAGCTAGCAGAAAACCTAGGTGACTTAGTTGCTGAATTAGGTAAAGGCTATGGCCATATTTTGGCTGCAGCTACAACGACTGGTAAAGATTTCTTACCACGCGTTGCTGCTTTGCTAGACGTAAACATGGTATCTGAAGTTAGCGCCATCGAAAGTGCTGATACTTTTATCCGTGCTATTTATGCTGGTAACGCTGTTGCCACTGTAAAATCAGCAGACAGCATTAAAGTTCTAACCATTCGTGGTACTGGCTTTGATGCAGTAGCAGCAGAAGGTGGTTCTGCAACTGTTGTAGCGGTTGATACCGTTAAAGAAAATACATTATCAAGCTTTGTTGGTGAAGAGTTAGCTAAGTCTGACCGTCCTGAACTAGCAGGCGCGAAGATTGTTGTTTCTGGTGGTCGTGGCATGCAAAATGGCGACAACTTCGAAATGCTATACAAAATCGCTGACAAACTTGGTGCAGGTGTTGGTGCATCACGCGCCGCAGTTGACGCTGGCTTCGTTCCTAACGATATGCAAGTTGGTCAAACCGGTAAGATTGTTGCTCCAGACCTATACATTGCTGTGGGCATCTCTGGTGCTATCCAGCACTTGGCAGGTATGAAGGACTCTAAAGTAATTGTTGCTATCAACAAAGACGAAGAAGCACCTATCTTCCAAGTAGCTGACTACGGCCTAGTAGCTGACTTATTCGACGCTATTCCAGAATTGGACGCGGCTCTGTAAGTTTTAAAGTGCTACACAAGACCCAGCTTCGGCTGGGTTTTTTTATGGCTAGCATTTAATCCTTACTTTGCTCTTTTGCTTGCACTTTGATTAGAGTAAAGTAACCTTTTGTTTTTTATTAGGCATACGGCCTAAAAATGGAATGCAGGCATAATAAAGAATGGTATCTACCGCAGAAAATATTGAACTTTCTCAGCAAGTAAACAGCACCAGTCTTAGCACTCGTTTACCCTTTGGTTTTGCTAAGCGTTTTGGTGTATTGGTTGAAGGCACCCAAGAAAACGTCCAGTTATTGCACAAAGAAGGCGTAGCGGCATCGGTCATTATGGAAGTCCAACGCTTTCTGGCGACACCTTTTCGTATGCAAGCCATTAGCAACGATGAATTTGAACGCCGTTTAGGTATGGCTTATCAAAGCGATTCTTCCGATGCCATGGAGATGGTTGAAGGCCTAGGCGATGAAATGGACTTAGCCAGCTTGGCTGACTCTCTGCCAGAAACCGAAGACTTGCTAGAACAAGAGGGCGATGCGCCTATAATTCGTCTTATTAGCCTTGTTGTGCGCTTTCGTGTGGATGGTGTACTTAGAGAAGTCGTACAGCCAAAGCGTGCTTTGTCGGCGCTGTTAATTTCTCGTATTAAAGTAATGGCCAAGCTTGATATCGCTGAAAAACGCGTACCACAAGATGGCCGTATTTCTTTACGTATTGGTGGTCGCGAAGTCGACGTGCGTGTATCCACCATGCCATCAACATACAGCGAACGTGTGGTAATGCGTTTACTTGATAAGAAAGCAGGGCGCTTAAGCTTGTCTCAATTAGGCATGGCCGACCGTGATTTAGCCGCCATGCGCAATATGATCAGTAAACCTCACGGTATTATTTTGGTTACCGGCCCTACAGGCTCGGGTAAAACCACTACTTTGTACGGCGCATTAAGTGACCTGAACGACACTAGCCGTAATATTCTTACGGTGGAAGATCCGATTGAATACAGCTTGCCCGGTATTGGCCAGACGCAAGTAAACACCAAAGTCGACATGACTTTCGCTAAAGGTCTGCGTGCTATTTTGCGTCAAGACCCTGACGTAGTAATGATTGGTGAAATCCGTGACCTTGAAACGGTAGAAATTGCTATCCAGGCTTCTCTTACTGGTCACTTAGTATTATCGACACTGCATACCAACACCGCTATTGGTGCCGTTACTCGTTTACAAGATATGGGCGTAGAGTCATTTTTACTTTCTTCCACCATCATTGGCGTCATTGCTCAACGACTGGTTCGTGTTCTATGTGAACACTGCAAAATAGAAGCCACTGCTGATGCAACTGAATGTGCCATTTTAAGAGCAGACCCAGCCAAAGCACCGCAAATATTCCACGCCAAAGGCTGTGAGAAGTGTAATCAATTAGGTTACAAAGGCCGACAGGGTATATATGAAGTCATCGAAATTGATGAACAGCTAAAGACACTCATACATGAAGGCGCGGGTGAGCAAGCATTAGAAAAACACGCGCGTACGCTTAGCCCCAGCATCCACCAAGACGGTGTGCGTAAAGTGTTAGGCGGTAGTACCACCATTGAAGAGTTATTAAGGGTGGCTAAGGGTTAGTTATGGCAGCTTTTGTATATCGTGCCGTTGACGCCAAAGGCAAGCAACAGAAAGGCGTTTTAGAAGCAGACAGTGGGCGTCAAGTTCGTCAACAGCTGCGTGACAAAGGCTGGATGCCGCTCTCTGTTGAAATAACGACGCAGAAAGAAAAGGGCGAGGGGCTTTTTAGTCGCTCACCTAAGCTGTCTGTGCCTGAGTTAGCATTAATCACTCGCCAGCTGGCTACTCTGATTCAAGCCGGCTTACCTATTGATGAGTCCTTAAAAGCGCTGTCTGACCAAACCGGTAAACAGCGTATTAAGGCAATGATTTTAGCCATTCGCGCCAAAGTATTAGAAGGCTACACTTTGGCAAAGGCCTTGGCTGAATACCCACGCGCCTTTCCTCATTTATATCGTTCAACCGTATCTGCCGGTGAACATGCAGGTCACTTAGATAGCGTACTTAATCGCTTAGCCGACTATACCGAAGCACGGCAGTCGTCCGACCAGAAAATTAAACTGGCCGCTATGTACCCCATTATTTTAAGTATTGTTGCCCTTGGTATTGTTATTGGCTTACTGACCTATGTGGTGCCAGACATAGTCGATGTGTTTGTTAAAAATGGTCAAGAGCTACCTGGGCTAACTCAGTTCATGCTTAATCTCAGCCATTTTATTACCAGCTGGGGCCTGCTGACTCTTATTTTACTGGTGGCAGCATTTATTATATTTAATTTTGCGCTTAGAAACCCTGAGTTTCGTAAAAAATGGCATTTTGCACTAATCAATATGCCTGGCCTTGGTGGTTTTGTTAAAGACGCGAATACCGCCCGTTACAGCAGCACCCTCGCTATTCTTACCAGTAGTGGTGTACCTTTGGTCGATGCCATGCGTATCGCCAGTCAAGTTGTAATAAATATTCCCATTCAACAAGCTTTGGCTCAGGCGACGGTTAAAGTCAGTGAAGGCAGCAGCCTGAATAAAGCTTTAGCCGAAACGAAATTCTTCCCACCGATCATGCTGCATATGATTGCCAGTGGTGAAAACAGTGGTGAGTTGGATTCCATGTTGGCGCGTACGGCAACACAGCAAGAAACAATGTTGGAAAATACTGTCGAAGCATTGGTGAAGATATTCGAACCAATGATGTTATTGGTGATGGGTGGTATTGTGGCTACCATAGTTGCGGCGATTATGATGCCGATTTTAGAATTACAAAAAATGGTGCAATAGGAGAAAACATGCAACAAGTTAAAAATAAGCAACGTGGTTTTACTTTGTTAGAAGTGATGGTGGTTTTAGCTATTATTGGCGGCATTATGGCGCTAGTAGCAACCAACATTCTTGGCTCAGCCGGTGATGCGCGTATCAAAACAACCAAAAGCCAAATCAAATTATTAGAAAACGCTTTGGATTTGTATAGGCTAGATAACTATAACTACCCAACTACAGAGCAAGGCTTAGAAGCGTTAATTAAGAAACCAACCAGCAGCCCAGAGCCTAAGAACTATAAAACCAATGGTTATTTGAAAGGTAATAACGTTCCTACTGACGCTTGGGGTAATGCATTTCTATATTTTATGGATAAAGGCCAGTATGAAATTCTATCTCTGGGCGCTGATGGCCAAGAAGGCGGTGAAGAAGACGCGGCCGACATTAGCAGCTTAGACCTGTAATTGTATGCGGCAAGTACGAGCTTTTACCTTACTCGAAGTAATGGTGGTGCTTGCCATCATTGGCGGCTTGTTGGCTGTGGTTTCACTTTCAGGCAGTAACCGCCAAGCCGAAGACCAAACCTCACGATTAGGCCAACAACTTATCTCTCTGTTTGTTGCCTACCAACAAGAAGCTATTTTTCAGAACTTAGACTTAGGCTTGGCTTTCCAAGACCAAAGTTTCCAATTGCTTAATTTGCAAGATATTCGCAGCCAAGAAGTTACGAGTAATAAAACCCGTGAAGAGCTCGACGCTCTAACTAAAAACCCTTGGCAGCCTTATTCAGGTAGCTTAAAACAACAACTCGATATCCCAGAGCAAGTAGAACTTACGCTGTCTGTCGAAGGCAGTGAAATAGACCTCTATAAAGCCCCAGCAGACTCTGGACCTAAACCCGTCTTAGTGTTTCTTTCAGCCGATGAATACAGTAATTTCAAACTGACTCTCAGTCATGACGAAGACCCAAGCTTTATGGTGGTGATTGAAGGCGATGGATTTAACCCGCCTACACTTTCAATGGATCGCTTCTATGAATAACTGTCAACGCTCTGCTGGGTTTACCTTACTTGAAGTGATGGTGGCATTAACGGTGTTTGTTGCCATTGCATTAACTCTTAGTCAAACCGCCAGCCAAAGTGTTGATACCACTCTTTATTTACAAGAAAAAACCTTGGCTTCCATGGTGGCTGAAAACAAACTCAATACTTTACGTTTAGAAGGCATGCCCGCGGTTGGTGAGCGTAAAGAGACGACCCGCTTAGCAGACAGACAATGGCAGCTAACCACTAAGGTCGAAAAAACCGAATTTCCTGATACCCACCGTGTCACCGTAAGCGTGGCTTTGGCCAGCAGCAAAGACAGCCCCTTAATGAGCCTAGTCACCATTATAGGAAAGCATTGATGCGCATCCGTGGCTTCACTCTTTTAGAGGTGTTAATAGCGGTTTCAATTACCGCCATGATTGGTGTGGGTGCTACGCAGCTGCTTTCCAATGTGATTGATTCGCGCCGTGCCATTGAGATAAAAGCCGACCAATTAGCCAGTTTGCAGCGCTTTAACATGGTCGTTAGTCGTGACATTGAGCAAATAATTAATCGCCCAATACGTGATGAATACGGCGAGCAACAGCCTGCATTAATGCTTGAAACGGGGCAGTATTTGCTTGAGTTTACCCGTGCTGGTTGGCGCAATTCGCCACTAGCGCAAGAGCCGCGCTCAGAGCTACAAAGAATCGCCTATCGTTTAGAATCCATCCACAGTGATCAGTGTGAAGTCGCGCGTATTAAACTTGAAAACCGCGGTACGGATATAGAAAAAAGCCAATGTTTAGTACGTTACTTTTGGCCAGTTTTGGACCGTGCCAACAACAGCGAACCCATTGCGCAAATGGTGCTTGAGCAAGTCGATGAGCTAGAAATTGAAGTCATGGCAAAAAGCGAACAGGCCGAAGGGGCACAAACAGAAATAAAACCTGCCAATTGGTTTTCTGTTTGGCCAGCATTAAATATGGGTGCTGAAGTTAGTCAGAATCCTCAAGCAATACGCTGGCGATTGCATGTACCAAGCTTAGGCGAAATTCAACGCGTTTGGCTAGTTTCTTGGGCGCATGAATTATGAAAAGCCTACAAAAGCAGCAAGGCTTAGCGCTTATATTGGTATTAATGATTTTCGCTATTACCTCTGTCTTAGCCATTGCCATGGTTGAGCGCCAGTCATCAGATATGCAGCGTAGTAGCACCATGCTCACAGTGCAGCAGGCGCGTGCTTATACATTAGCGGCTGAAGATGCTGTTAAAACAGGATTGTATTTATCATGGCAAAAAAACAAAGAAACCGTACACAACAAAGAAGACTGGGCACAAGAGCGTCGCTTTCCGTTATCACCCGGCATGGCCTATATTCGCATACGTGATGCACAGGGGCGATTTAATTTAAATACATTAAGCCCACAAGCTGCCAACCACCAGCGCCAACAGCAGCGTTTTACTAATTTGCTTAACCTACTGGCTATTGACCCTGTTGTAAGCAGTAATTTAGCTAACTGGATGAACAAAGCCAGCCAAGTGGATGATTTTTATCAGCGTAAAGAGCTGCCTTATCGTGCAGCTTATCAAACCTGTAAACACACCTCAGAATTATTGTTAGTCGATGGTATGGATCTAGATGTTTATGCTCAATTAGAGCCATACATTGCCTGCTTGCCTATTACCGCCAGCTTGAATGTCAACACTGCCAGCCCAATGGTCTTGGCTGCCCTAGATGCTTCACTCACCTTAAGCCAAGGCGAAGCAATTGCCGCTGGACGCGGCGATAAAGGCTTTGCAACGCTTGATGAGTTTTGGGGCTTAGCAGAAGTACAACCCTTTGTTAACATAGACGAAAGTGATAAAGATAAAGTACCTTGGGCGCAAACTGATTTCAGTGTGAATTCAGAGTATTTTGAGGCTTTTATTCGGGTAGACTTAGCCGAACGTATTGCCAGCAGCGAAATACTGATTAAACGAGAGGCTGGCAGTGGAGCATTAACCACTTTATATCGTGACTTCTCGAGACGCGAGGCTCGCTTAGAACCCGTTTCACAACAACAAACAGAACAAAACCAATTGCAGGATACAGCAGAGTGGAAACAGTAAAGGTTCAATGGAACACCTTAGCCGGCAGCTGGCTTATAAGCCCTGTAAACGGTCAGCAATCTCAAACCATAGAGCAGTGGTCGCAAGATCTTGCCGATTTAACCGAAGTTAGAATGATTTTGTCTGCTACTAACTATGCTGTGCACTGGCTATCTTTGCCGGGTGTTAGCAGTCGACATTTAAATAAGGTAATGCCATTTGCCTTAGAAGAATCATTGATTGAAGATATTAATTGCTACTTGATCGTGCCTGCAGGCCAAGTTAACAAACGTTTCCGTGCTTACATTGTTGCCAATGATCTGATCCAGCGCCTGTTAGAAAGCTGCCAACTTCACCATGTTGTTGTCAGCGAATTGATCCCTGAAACTTGGCTGTTAAATACAGACAATAAAAGCAATTTAATTGTACGCGAAGAAAACGGCTGCTTTATTAACTTTCCAGGCCAGTTCGAAGGCTTTGTTACCGAAGCAGCAATTACGCCAGCACTAGAGTCTATTTTTAGCAAAGAGATATCTTTCGAGAGCATCCAACTGAAAGGGCGCTCTATTGATCCATTGCAACTGTTAGAAACCACTCTGGAAACCAGTTTCCCTGGCCAAATTCTGCACATAGATAAACAGCTATTAGAAGAAAGTATGCCAGAGCTAGGCTCAAAAGCGGTTAACTTACTTGTAGGCCAGTTTCAAACGCAAAATTACGAAGTAAAGCCTAAGGCTTGGTGGCGTCCGTTAGTAGCCATGGTGGCCACTGTATTGGTTATCTGGACGGTTATGCTGTACAGCGAAGTAAACAGGCTTAAAAGCCAGTCTAATCAGGTACAACAGCAAAGCGTTGCCTTATACAAGCAGCTTTTTCCTGGTGAGCGTATTCGTGCCTTAGAGCGTCAGTTTCGTGAAAAACTCAGTGGTGAGTCCAGTGTTGATAGTGTTGGTTTTTTAAGCAGCACCAATAAATTGGCAATGGCCTACCAACAACAAAACTTAGAGAAGAACGTAAGCTTAAGCTCTATGCGCTTTAATGACCGCTTACAAGAGCTCACTATCGAAGTGCATGCAGCCAATTTAGATGAGCTACAAAAGCTACGTCAGGCCCTAGAAAACGCGGGCATTCAAGCAGAGATTGCTACCGCCACTAACGATAAAGACGGTGTCAAAGGGCGCTTACGTATCGGAGGTCAATCATGAAAGCGCAATTACAACGGTTAGCTGGTCAATTCGATGAATTTAAACTAAAGCTGCTTGCACAGCCGAGCGTCCAGCAAGCGATCAATTGGTATAACAGTTTACCTAAACGCGACCAGCTAATTATTAAAGTCGTTAGCGGGCTGCTAATGGTAGCCCTAGTCTTTATTATGTTTTATGCACCTTTGCTACAGGCAAAAAAAACCGCCAAGTCGCAACTAGAACGTAACTTATCTACCTACAACCTTATTGCCAGTAATGCCGGTCGTTTTGGCGGTGCCAGCGGCCAGGCAAACATGGGTGGTTCGATTCTAGCGGCAACTACTTCATTAGCTCAGCAGCAAGGTATTAACCTCAGTCGTTACGAACAAGACGGCGTAAATTTACGCGTCTGGTTGGATAAAACACCGTTTGATGAAGCCATCACTTGGTTTGAAGCATTAGAGAGCCAACGCGGAATTCGTGTTAGCCAAATAAGCATTGATAAAACCGATAGAGCAGGACGCGTGGACATAAGAGCCACCTTAATCAGATAACAGCGATCTATTTTGCCGTTATTAATCCTGTTATTTATAAGTTGTTACTTAAAGGTGTTATATGAATTTTGATTACGATTTACTGATTATAGGTGCAGGTTCTGGTGGCATACGCTTAAGCCGAATGGCCGCCACCCATGGCTGGAAAGTTGCGGTGGTGGAAGAACGCTACTTAGGCGGCACCTGTGTTAACGTTGGTTGCGTACCCAAGAAACTTTTTGTTTACGCCTCTCAGTATCCTGCACAATTTGAACAAGCTAAAAACTACGGTATCAACGGTACTCTTGAAAGTATCCACTGGCCAACCTTGCGCGACAATAAAACAAAAGAAATCAATCGCTTAAATGGTATTTATAAGAACTTACTTGAAGGTCCGGGCGTTACTATTATTGATGGTCGCGGGCAAATTACTGGCGCTAACAGCGTCGCTGTTGACGGTAAAGCTTACACTGCCGAGCGTATCGTTATAGCTACCGGCGGCTGGCCATTCAAACCTGAAATCGAAGGTGCGGAATACGGCTTTACCTCCAACGAAGCATTCTTTCTAGACGAACTTCCACAGCGCATGGTTGTGGTTGGTGGTGGTTATATAGCCGTTGAATTTGCAGGCATTTTTAATGGCTTAGGCGTCGATACACACTTACTGTATCGCGGTGAGCAAATATTGCGTGGCTTCGACCAAGACGTACGTGACTTCGTTAGCGAGCAAGTCACCGAGCAAGGCGTTAATATTCACACTAATACCGACGTTGTTAAAATTGAAAAACAAACCGATGGCATGCTTATTTGCCACCTAAACAATGGTGAAACCCTTACTTGTGGTGGTGTAATGTTTGCCACTGGCCGTAAACCTCTAACTGAAGGCGTAGGCCTTGAAAGCGTAGGCATTGAGCTGAACAACAACGGTACCATTAAAACCGATGGCATGTTTGGCACTAATGTTCCTTCTATCTATGCGTTAGGTGATGTTATCGGCACTCCTGAGCTAACCCCTGTAGCACTTGCTCAAGCAATGAAACTGCTAGCGCATTGGTTCAATGGCGACAACGTACTACCACTTACCTACGAAAATATTCCTACCGCTGTGTTCTGTCAGCCAAATATTGGTACAGTCGGCTTAAGCGAAGAACAAGCTCGTGAAAAGTATCCTGAAGACATCACCATCTTTGACAGTAACTTCCGTGCTATGCGTCATACCATTACAGGCGAAACCACCCGCACGTACATGAAGCTAGTCGTGCAAACCAGTACAGATATAGTATTAGGCGCGCATATGGTAGGTGATGAAGCCGGTGAAATCATTCAAGGCTTAGCCGTTGCCATTAAAGCAGGCGCAACCAAAGCCATTTTTGATAGCACCATAGGCATACATCCAACCGCTGCAGAAGAGTTTGTCACTATGCGTACTGCACGCAGCAACTAGCTTTTATAGCCATTAATGCATGGAAAAGTGTATTAATGGCTTTTTTGATCTACCTTCTATCCTTTATGCCTGTATAGCTATATTGTATTGTTCTAACACATTGAAAATTGAGGTGAGTAATGAAGCGTACTTATGTAGTTACAGGCGCAGGCGCAGGTATCGGCTTAGCAACTGCCGATTTATTACGCGAACAAGGCTTTAATGTCGTTGGCGTGGATTTAAAAAACGCAGAAGTTATTGCTGATTTATCGACACCAGCAGGGCGCCAACAAGCGGTTACAGACGTTTTAAAGACGACTAAAGAAGTAGACGCTATTATTGCTTGTGCGGGCGTCGCTATGCCTAAAGCCATTACGGTTGCCATTAACTACTTTGGCGTCACTGAATTTGTTGAAGGTTTAGTACCGGCATTAGCTAAGTCTAAAGCACCAAGAGTTGCTGTGGTTTCTTCAATGGCGTCTTTGCAACCTAATTCAAAAGAACTGGTTGATGCCTTATTAGCCAACGACGAATCTAAAGCGTTAGCGATTGGCAATAAACTAGCAGAACAGGGTGCAGACATAGGTTATTTAAACTACTCGTCTTCTAAGCGTGCTATTTCTCGCTGGATTCGTCAGGTATGTATTAGCGAGCGCTTTGCCGGACAAGGCATTGCTATAAACGCTGCAGCGCCAGGCGTTGTGCTAACTGATATGACCAAAGAGCTGTTAGCGACTCCTGAAGCACGCCAAGCGGTTGATTCACAAACTCCTATGCCGTTGAACTATCACTTGCAAGCCTCTGATGTGGCAAAACTACTGATCTGGTTAACCTCAGTCGATAACAGCCATGTTACAGGTCAGACTATTTATATAGACGGTGGTACAGATGCAACCTTGCGCGGTGATGATATTTGGTCATAGGTAGATAGTCATCCGAAAGAAGAACGGCTTAGTTATGCTCGCTTAACCAAGCCTGTTCTTGTTCGGCGTTCATTAAACCTTCTTTTAAAGCATTTTCTACTGCAGCTTTACTATTGGCCGTTTGATATTCCTCGCCAGCAATCTCCTTTTCAAGTTGCCATTGTCCTTTAACAAAACATGCCACAGCAGCGCTTGAACTTTGTGGTGTGTGCTCAAGCAATGACCGGCAAACAACCCCTTGCTGATCTTGATAACTGGCAATAAATTCAACTCTCAACTCATTACCTATATCAATAACCGTACCTGAAGGTACAGTTTCTAGAGCACTTAACAGTTTAGAATCTATCTCTGACACTGAAGGTGACTGATTCATCCAAAAGCCAACCGCTAATAACACACTAGCAGCACTGGCAAGCCCCCATGCAGGTGCTTTGAATTGAGGCCAAACAAATACTTTTGCGGTGTTGGTTGTGTTTTTCGCCTGTGGGCTCTGGTTTTCAGGCTTATCTTCATTAGGCTTAGCATTTAAAATCATCGCCTCAATATTCAATGGCAAAGATTGGCTGTCTATCTCAAAAAAGTAAGAGCGAGCCATGGCATCACTTTGCTTTAAGCGTTCAAGTTCTTGCTGTAACTCAGAGTTCTGTGCCAGTTTTTCTTCAATTTCTGCACGTTGGCTTGTGCTTAGCTCATCATCTAAATAAGCGGATAACATTTCTAAATCATTCATAGTAAATCTCCCGTGCCGCCAAACGCGCTACTGAGTTGCTGCCTTGCTCTTGAGAGTCGACTCATTACCGTACCGGTAGGTATGTCTAAAATCTCGGCTGTTTCTTGGTAGCTGCGGCCTTCAACCGCAACCAAGTAAAGAACCGTGCGTAAAGTATCTGATAGTTTGCTCATTTGCTTGTGCACTAGCTCTAAAGAAACTTTTTGGCCAACCTCTTGCTCCAACGGCAAACTTTGTGGGTCTAAGCCTTGATCTTCTTGCCATTCTTCAGTCGGTTTATCTCTGCGCATAGTATCTATCCAATGGTTTCGACAAAGACGATACAGCCAACGATCAAAGTGTGTTCCATCTTCATACTGCTGCCAGCGGCTAAGAGCTTTTTCAGCCGCAGACTGTAAGAGATCATCGGCATTGGCTGCATTACCCGTAAGTGCGTAGCAATAGCGGCGCAAAGGCGGCAGTGCTTGCAGCAACTGAGCAGTAAATTTATCGTGAGCTGTGTTCATACTCTGTATAACGACACGGATGATTATTTATTCCCTAAATGAATAAAATTTAAAATTTTACGTTGTATATAATACAAGTATTTTTTAACTGGTGTGCGTGTGAAATTAAAACAAGGCATATGCCTACTGCTTCTATCAGCTTTACTGACTTCTGCCTCGGTTTCGGCAGATGACGATGATGACGACTTTGATGATGATTTCGACGACAAAATCACTGATATCATCGAAAAAGAAAGAGAGAAGGCAGAAGAGAGGGCTGAAAAACTTCTTGAAAGTCTACTCGAGAGGCGCTTTGGCGACAAATACGACTTAGATGATTTTGAAGATCAAATCGAGTATTGGTTAGAGAAACAAATTGAAGCCAGCGGTACTGACGAGTCTATTGAAGACCGTATAGAGCGTGAACTTGAAAAGCATTTAGAGCTCATGGTCGATGATGACAGCAAGACTGAAGAGCAATTAGATTTTATAGACGAAAAGCTACAGCAGCTGTGGCAGCTTGAAGACGATTTAGAGGAATCCTTACTACCTTCTTTACCTAACCAGATGATTGCTCTTTTAAGTTTAGAAGAACTCAATGAAGCCAAAGCACAAGGAGCAATCGTTCTGCACCAAGAAGGGCTTGCTGAGCTAGGGGCTATATTAGTTACCTTCGATAGCAGCCAGTCTATCAATATTGATACTGAACCAAACCACCTTTACCAGTTAGATGCTCTTACTAGCACTAAAGCGCCGGTAAACGCCTTAACACAGGCAAAAGTAATGGGTGTGAAGCAAACACTGGCCGCCAAACAACGAGTTGGCCTAATGGACTCAAGTATTGACCTCAACCATGCTTGCTTTGCTGGGTTAAATGTAAACCAAAAAAGTTTTCACGATAAAGCACAACCAAGTTTTGAGCACGGCACCGCCATGGCCAGTATTATTTTGGGCGATAACCGTTGTGACGCTCAAGGACTTTTAAATAATGCTGAATTGTTCAATGCAGTTGTGTTTGCCCAAAATAAAAGTGGGGCAGTGGTTGCCACTGCAGCGCAATTGGTTACAGGACTTAACTGGCTGTTATCCCAGCAAGTTAGCATTATTAATATGTCTTTATCTGGCCCACCTAACCGTATTTTAGAAAATGCTCTACAACAAGTCGCTGCGCGCGGAATAACGCTTGTCGCTTCTGCAGGTAATGATGGTAAGGCTGCATTTCCACGATACCCTGCAGCTTACCCAGAAGTCATTGCGGTTACCGCTTTAGACCAAGACCTGAATGTGTTCGATCGTGCTGCCCAAGGTGCGCATATTGAATTAGCCGCACCTGGCGTTAATATTTTAATTGCTAAAGGCCAAGCCTATGGCAGCTTATCCGGCACCTCCTTAGCGGCTGCCATGGTAACGGCTGTATTGGCCAGCGATGCAGCAGACTCTAAAAGGCTGGATTTAACTCTACGTACTAAGAACTTAGGCGAAGCAGGGCGCGATACTGTTTACGGATTAGGATTACTACAAAAATAATCTATTTTTATGGAATAAAAACTAATTGCAGGCGTTTAACAACATGAACCCTCTAACCTTAAGAGATTAGTATCATGAAAAAACGAAATCTAGCTTTACTCGTAGGCCTTAGCAGTGCCTTGTTCCTAACTGCATGCGGTAGTTCGTCAAGCAGCTCAGACGAAAAGAAAGTAGTCCGCGGTAGCATTGATGGCTTCGGCAGTGTCATTGTTAATGGTGTCCGCTATAACACCGACAACGCCACCATCAGCGTCAAAGACAAGCAAAGCACACAAAGCAATTTAAGTGTTGGCCAGGTTGTTACTGTTTATGGCAGCTCTAATGGTAGCAATGGCGTAGCAAGCAATATTATTTATGATTTAGATCTTAAAGGCCCAATTACTTCTGTTAACAGTAAAAGCTTTGTCGTACTTGGCCAAACCGTACACACCAATAAGCTAACGACATACAAAGATATTAGCTTACCGTTAGTTGAAGGGCAGTGGGTTGAAGTGAATGGCTACACCAGCGGTGAAGACATCATTGCTAGCTACATTGAAAACGAAGATAGCAGCAATAAAGTTGAGTTACGCGGCACAGTCGCAGACTTAAATGAAAGCTTAAAGACCTTTAACATCCGTGGCCAAGCTATTGATTACAGTGAAGTTACCGATTGGGACTTGGAAGGTGCAACCCTAGCCGATGGTTTGCATGTAGAAGTAGAAGGTACTTTAGTTGATGGCACTATTAATGGTGCTGCCTGTATTAACTGCGTAGTAATGGCCGACGAAATTGAAGCCGAAGACGAAGTATTTGAAAAAGGCACCAAGTTAGAAATCAAAGGTATTGTTTCTGCCTTCAATGAAGACGCTAAAACTTTCGAAGTAAACGGTACCAAAGTAACTTGGAACAACAACACTGACTTTGACGATATGAAAGCCAATCAACTGACCAACGGCTTATTAGTCGAAGTAGAAGGTCGTGTTAATGCTGAAGGTACCTTGGTAGCTGAAAAGATAGAGCTTGAAGACGATGGCACTATCAGTATTGAAGCCACCATTTCAGAAGTAACAGCAGGAAAAGATAAATTTAACGGCACATTAACCATCTTCGGTATCCAAGTTAAAGTCGACATGAATACGCGTATGCGTGATGACACTGACAATCCTAACTTTAACCCAATGTTTAACTTCAGTGATATAAACGCCGGCGACAAGGTTGAACTGGATATTACCGGTGACGCCACTAACGGCTACCGTGCGGTTAAGTTAGAGCGTGACTTTGATGAAGACTATCTTAATGAAGTTGAAATTGAAGTGCCTGCCAGCCTAATAGACTTAGAAAATAAAACAGTATTAGGTGTTAGCTATACACTCGCTTCAAGTGTTTCACTGCAAGAGTTACAAGACTTAAAAGATAAAGGTGCTGACTTTAAAGAAATTAAAGTAGAGATTAAAGGCACTATGAACGGTGATGTTTTAAGCATCACTAAAGTTGAAATTGACGACTAATAAGATCAAAAACAATGCGAAAAGCCGAACAAGGCCATCGTTTAAAATCGAAGCTTCCCCGCTTCGGTTTTATCCCAACACTTACCGCCACTATGCTGGCGGTTTTTTGCTTACCTACTCAGGCCGGCTTTAAGCTGGAAGTAGACGCTGGCTTTGAGTACGACAGTAATGTTGCCACCGATGCCGCAGAAACTGACGCAGGAATTGGTGATTTCTCACGAAATTTAAAGCTTGGTTTAGGTTATGACCACCAACTTAATAAACGCTGGAACCTGTCTGGTTTATATCGTTTAAGTGATACTCGCTGGCAAACCTACAGTGAGTTCGATAATCAAATGCACATTGGTGTGGCACGTCTTGGACATCAACTTGGCAAGTTGAGCAGTGACTTAAGCTTGATACATGCCTACGGCAGTGTCGATGGTATGGATTTTTTAAGTCTTAGTCGTATTAGCCCAGCATTTGGCTACCTGATTAACCCCAAATGGTTTATACGGGCGCAAAGTGACTTTAGTCATAAAACCTTTGACCAATACAAACAACGTAATGGTAATGCGTTCGCTGCTAGCTTGTACCTGTATCACTTTATTGACCGCACACGGCTCTACATCAGTGCGCAGGCACAATGGAAAGACGAAAACGCTAACGATGAAGTTTATGCTTATCAAGCGAATACGTTAAAACTGCAGCTTAAACGTGATGGAACTTGGTGGGGTTACAAGTTTACCAGTAGGATAAAAGGTCATTATGAAAAACGGCAGTATGTTGGGTATCGTCGTGTAATTAATGCGGCTAGAGCCGATGAGCGCTGGCGCTTAGGGTTAGAAACGAGTGTAAAATTAACTGAACACTGGCAACTAAGTGGCAGTGTACAAACTGATTGGTTTGATTCTAACGTGGCGGCGGCTAATTATGATCAGGAAAGATTTCAGCTTGGCTTCAGCTGGGAGTTTTAAAACTCCCAGCTGATTTTTTAGTCATTTTTTACCAAATAACTAGCTACAAAATACCAAGCGAACACTGTCTAGTACTAGTTGTGCCTGACTAAGCGCCTGCAGTACAGCTTGCTGTTCAGCCTTCACTTCCTTTACTAAGCTTTTTGGCATGTTCGGGTTATGTTGGCTTAGCGCCTGTAAGCGGTTTAAACGACTATCGTAGGTTTCAACGGCTTTGCTCATGGCACGCTCAACGATTTTACTTAACTGGCCAGAACCTAGTTTTTCAAGCTTATGAATAACAGGCTCTAGGCTTACTTGTTTCTGTTCTACCAAACCACGGGCGGTACCCTTTTTAAGGTGCAGAACAAAGCCTGGAAAACCTTCATCGTTAACCTTTAAATCGCCACTTGGGGTCATCATTAAATGCATAGCATTAGGCGGTAAGAAACGTTCAACAGCTAATGCTTTAGGGGCAGGGCAGCGCGCAACAAATTGCAGTTCTAGGTAGCAGTCACCGGTTTTGTAGTTATGGTTCTCAATATAACCTACCGCAGCGTTACCCGCAGGGCCACTGGTAATTAATTCCAGCGCTTGATCTATAAAAGGATGTTCCCAGCTTAAAAACTGGACATCGTCGCGGCTTAGTGCTACTTCACGGCGGGTAGTCGCCATAAAACCATCTTCGGGCAAGTGCGGTAAGTCCGGCACCAACATATGATCGCCCGGCATAATGGTGATGCAATCGCCGCCAAGATCAATAACTTCTAAACCGAAGGCGTCAGCAAACAACTCAATAAAGTCATTCAATTCGGCTTCATCTTCGATATGAGTAATGGTCATTTCTTTAGCTAACGCTTTGGCACGGATAGGGTGACAAGAGTGCAGCTCTAATAAGCGGTCACGCCCGGCTTCTAGCTGTGCCATCAGCTCTTTTCGCTCAGCGCCAAGCAGTTTTAATAACTCAGCCAAACCATCACCGGTTAACAAAGCTTGCTCAATGGTGGTTTGATGCTTTTCTAATAAAGGTTGCGCTGCAGGGTTAGGGCGACTAAATAAGTCTAAGCCTTGTTCTAATATCTGCGCCCAACGGCCTGTGGCATGGTCTGCAAAAACAGGAATGTGAATTTGAATATCTTTTTTCTGACCAATACGGTCTAGACGACCGATACGTTGTTCAATTAGATCGCAGTTAAACGGCAAATCAAACAGCACTAAATGATGTGAGAACTGGAAGTTACGACCTTCAGAACCGATTTCAGAACACAGCAGTATGCGTGCACCTTGTTGATGGTCGGCAAAGTAAGCAGCGGCACGGTCACGCTCTATTAAGTCCATGTCTTCATGGAACACGGCGACTTGCACGCCTGCGGTTTCCCATAACCAGCGCTCCACATCAAGCACGGTCTGAGAATGATGGCAAATCAAGACAAGCTTTTCTTTACCAGTGCTCTTTAGCAAGTCTAACAACCAAGGCATGCGTGGGTCATGGTTACACCAGTTTAACTTGCCTTCTTCTGGATACAGGTTTAATTCTTCTGTGGCTAAATCATCTTCATCACTAGGAATAGCTAGCTCGCTGATCTGTGCCATGCGCTTAGGAAAGCCAGCAACCCCTTGACGGGTGTTACGGTACAAAGCGCGCCCAGGGCCATGACGGTCAATTAGGCTGGAAAGTAACTTGTCACGACTGTCAGCGTCATTAAGGTCCGCAATATCTTCTTCGGGTAACAATTGTGCTAAACGCTGCTGCTGTTCACTGTCTAAGTCTTCTTTAGATGCCAGCACACCCGCCAACTCTGCAATAGGTTGATACTCTTCTTGTTCGGCTAAGAATTGATTAAGGCTTGGGTAGCGTTCTGGATCTAACAAGCGTAAGCGGGCGTAGTGGCCTTGAATACCTAACTGCTCTGGTGTCGCTGTAAGCAGCATTAAACCAGGCGTAACAAGAGATAGTTCTTCTACTAATTCATAGGCAGAGTCATTTTTCTCGCCGTCTTCGCTCCAATGCAAATGGTGCGCTTCATCAACCACCAGCATATCAAACTGACTGGCAAGCATTTGTGCGCTAACAAGCTCGTCTTTGGCTAAAGATAATGGGCATAGGAATAATTGGCCCCCAGCAAAAAGATCTTCACTGTCCATTACCAATTCTTCATCAATAATAGTGAAGCGCAAGTTGAAGCGACGAATCATCTCCACCAACCACTGGTGAATTAGCGCATCAGGAACTATGACTAAAGCGCGTTGCATACGCTGCTGTAATAATAAGCGGTGAAGAATTAAGCCGGCTTCAATAGTTTTACCTAAGCCTACTTCGTCTGCTAATAACACACGCGGCAGGGCATCTTGAGTGACTTGGCTGGCAATATGCAGCTGATGTGGCAACAGGCTAGTACGCGCACCGAGTAGGCCATAGAAAGGGCGGCTGCGCAGCGTGCTTAGCTGTTTTAAAGCAAACTGACGCAACTCAAAGAGATTGTTGTTATCAATTTGTCCTGTAAATAATCGATCTGACGGTAAGTTAAGCTGTATCTGACCACTTAAATGGATTTCGGAGACAAGCTGCTCGCCATTTCCATAAAAAATAATATTATCGACATGCTTTACTTCGGCGACTTCGAATATAGAGCCGTCTGCAAGTGGAACTGTGTCACCCACTTTAAAAACAACTCGGGTAAGCGGTGCATTTTGACGCGAATAACTACGTACGTCATCAACGGCGGGGAAGTAGAGCGTGACCACTCGAAAGTCGACATCTTGTACCAAACCTAAGCCTAAATCCGTTTCAGCTTCACTTAACCAACGTTGTCCAACAGAATACATATTCAAAAACCTACTTACTCGTCAATAAAACGGGGGGCGAATTCTAGCCTATATTAGGTATAATTCCCATTGGAATAATACTCACTATAGATGGTAAGTATTAAGCTAGAGTTAAAAGGTTGAATTACATACTAAGGTACAGCAAATGCAGAAGGTTATTGCACTCATATTGTTTTTGGTAATAACCACGCTGGCAGCAGGTGGCTACTTAAGCTGGCAGGTTTCAGAACTCTACCAGCAGACACAATCAGAGGCGCTTAGAGAAATAAACCACAGCTTAAACTCACACAACATGCAGTTAGCTTGCACTACGCAAACTGAATGGCTGGGTCTTGTGCGTAATGATAACTGCACGCTAGCGCGCTTAAACCGCCCATTAGTATTACTAGAGTTCTGGCAGAAGATACTTATTACCCCCTTATGGGTGCAGGGTGATTTTGGGGTTAATCCTGAAAAGGGCTTCGCTATCGATTTTTTTGATTTAAAACCCTTATTCCAAACACAGCTAGGACATTGGCGTTTACCCTATGGCAGCCAACAGATTGAGTTTTCTTATCAAACGGGTTCACTCAACAACACTTCTATGCCTAGTACCGAAATTGTAATAACGCCGCTTAGGTTTATTGGCAGCATTAACATAAGCGCCCCTTACAAGAGCGAAGTACGCTTACAACTGTCCGAGTTAAAATTCGAACAACTTAGTCAAAAAGTATTACTGCAGAATCTAGATCTACAGGCCATCAGCCTGCAGAAACAACAAGTACGGTTTATAGAACGTACAGAAGTTAGCTTTAACCATTTTGAAGTTGCCAGCGCGGGCAGAAGTTTAAGTGTGAGTCATCTTTCTGCTAAGCAAGCCAATATGTTAGATGGTAACAAGCTAGCATCACTCAATAATATTGAATTTGAAGGGCTTCGCATTCACTCAGAAGAAAGCGACATACGTTTTAACGCTAACAAACTGCACTTGTTTTTGGACAACCTTGAATGGTCTAGCCTACAACAGCTCAGCTCTAAAACTAAGATAGACAAACTGCCGTCCTCGGTTGATTTTGAAAGCCTGTTAGCAGGTGGCATGTTAGCAAGTTTAGATAAGCTAGAAACTGATTTTATTTATCAGGACCGCACATCCGCACTTCTTGGTGCTAGCGGCGATATTAAACTAAACGGCAACTTACGCTTGCTAGCAGCGGCAAAGCAAAAACCTACGAGCAGCATAGAGCAGCGTGTTAAAGCAAAGTTTAATCTAAGCCTAAGTGACAGCCTTATGCTTGGCCCTCATGCGGGGCTTATGATGGATTTTATTGATGAAGGTTGGTTGTATCAGCAAAGGAAGAGGCTAGTCGGTAATATCCATTACGCAAACGGCAAACTACTCTCTAACGGTAACTTGGTATCTTCACTGGCGTTATTTCCAGTGTTTGAAGAAGACCATTAACCACTGACTCGGCATTGCTCGTCACTAAGTTCAATTTCTAAGGTGGTATGGCTTAAATCAAATTCTTTTAACATCTGGTTTAAGTCATGCTTTAGCTCGGGATACTGGCTAATAGGGAACTGAGCTTCTGTATTGATATGAGCACTCAAAACATGGTGTTCTCCATCCAAAGACCAGAGATGTAAATGATGAACACCGGCAACACCACTAACGGTCAGTAGTTTTTTCTTAATTGCTGCTAACATTTCTTTATCTGGTGTCGCTTGAAAGAACAGCTGCGCGGTTGCCTTTAAGTTGCGTGAAACGTTAAATAATATAAACAACGTAAAACCAACAGAAAGCAATGGGTCAAGGATCGGCCAGTCGACAAAATGCATAACAACAGAGACAACTAGCACAGCAACCCAGCCTAAAACGTCTTCTATCAAATGCCAGTTCAGCACTTTTTCATTCAGAGTTTTGCCGCCACTTAATCGATAAGCAGCATAGCCATTGACCGCCACTCCCAAAATTGCTAATAAAAACATGCCTTCGGTGTGCGGCATTACGGGGTCAAACAATCTCGGAATGGCCATGGTTAGCACCCAAGCAGAACCAACCACCAGCACAATACCGTTAATCAACGCACCAAACAGGCTTAAGCGCTTATAGCCGTAGGTATAAACTTGATCAGCTTGCTTATCGCCTAGACGACTTAGCAACCATGCAGATCCAATAGAAATGCTATCACCAAGATCATGCACGGCATCAGCCATAATAGCGGTGCTGTTGGTTAACCACCCACCAATAAACTCAATAATAGTAAAACCGAAGTTGAGAAAGAACGCCCAACCCATACGCTCTGAAGCACTGCCGTGATTGTGGCTATGATGATTGTGGTGGTGACCCATATCTAAACTGTTCTCATAAAGTAAGAATTAGCCTGATAGTAGATCAGCCTAAGCGGAGGCGCAATTAGTTGAATTCAAAGCAGAAAGAAAGAGACAACTGAATAAAGATAAATAGGGCGCATTCATCGAATTTATCATAGCTAAATCCTATAGCGCACAATTTAGCCTGTTGATAACCTTGGATTTCAGGTAGTTTAAATCTTCAGCATAAAACGATAATTCACATTACCATTAATTTATAAGCTACTGATAATTAACGATAAAAACCGAACCTAATGTTTTGTGTTAAGTATAAAAACCAGAGCTACTCTAAAGCGGGTTGAATAATGATCAATACAAATATAACCACTCGAGATTAGAGCCTCAATTATCAATCTTCGCTACGATAAACCGTGCTATCACAGCCTGCACAAACAAAGATACGTTCACGGCTTTTTTCACTCCATAAGCCTTTCTCTACAATTTTTCCTGGGTTACAAGGTAAACACTTAACGCCAGTATCAGTTTTACTTTCAGGATGATTTGTAATGTATTTTTCAAGGGTGGGGATTTCTTGCCACTTCATGATCTTAGAAACGTAATACGTCATGCCGAAGAAAAGTGCGAATAAAATAGCCAGTGGAACCAGAGCAAACCAAGTCATTGATATCTACTTATAGTAATTGAGGTAAATGTGTCTATCTAAGCGCATTGTGCGTAATTATCAGGAAATTAGCTATCAGTTAAGAAATAGGCAGAAAGAACCTGAAATACGCATATTCATCAAAAACCCTTGGATTTAAGCCACTTTGGATCACTTCCGATAATAACAATTATCGGAAATATGAATTGTACATATTAGCTTTCTATCGCTTCTTTCATTAAATCTTGTAAATGCTCTGGCAACTTGTGTGCTAACTCTAACGCTGCGTTTTGCCCTCGTTCAGTCATCTTATTCCAGGTGCGCCCGACAATGCGTAACCACTTGTCTTTATCGTAGTCGTGTTTTTCATTGTAGAAGTCAGAAAAGTAACGTTCTAAAAACACCATACAAGCAACATCCTCTAAAAGCTGTGTGTCGGCGTCTGTACGCAGCTCTTTCTTAGTGATGATGGATTCCACTTTCAGGCAGTCTGCCTGCTCGAAACCACACTGGCGCATAATTTCTGCGGCTCTGCGCCCGTGCATCTGCCCACAAGCGATACGCCACTCATAATAAGCTTTACGGCCTTCAGGGTAATCTGTCCGAGGCATTTTCCAGCGTTCTAAATGCTGCGCTCTGCAGGCAATTTGCATTAGCTGACTGGGATTTTCTTCCAGTTTAAACAGCCAATTGGTCATGTGTTGGCTGTAAACAAATTCTTTCGGCTGTTGCTCGCCTTCATATACATCTAGGTTAGGGTCAGCCATTAAGACGATTAATACTCAAAACTCACCTCTTTATATACTTCATTAATTACTTTGTTTATAACAACAATTTTAAGCTAAAAATAGCACTAGCCTTGTTCAAAACAGGCATGCAACAAAGCTTTTAGCTTGTCTTTGCCTAGCTCGTTCATTAAAGCGATATTACGCTCAGGAATGTCATCCACATTTGGGTAATCAGCAATCACCCGCTCTAAGCTGTCTTCACGCAACAAATGCAGCACAGGATACGGTGAACGATTAGTGTAGTTTTCAGCGTCCTCTGGCTCTGTACCACCAAACTGATAATCAGGATGGAAACTGGCTATCTGATAAATACCCTCTAAATCCATTTGTACCAGCAAACCATCAGCCAAGTACAAGAAGTCATTAAAATCGTAAAAATCTTGCAATACGTTTGCATGAATTAACAGCGTGGTTTCAATGGCAGAGTCTGTATTCATAAGAACCAACTCGTCTTGCAGCGCCATTAGTAGCTCTTCTTCAGTGCTAGCCTCAGTGGTAACGAAGCGTACGCGCCCTTTTACCAGCTCACGTTTAGCAAACGGACACAAGTTCATACCAACCACTAAAGACTCAACCCAGTGGCGTACAGCAGCGATGATTTTATCGTCTTTCATTCGACTTCCAACTAAAAAATTTATAGAGTTTGCGCCATGATAAGGCAATTGCTTTATTAAAGCCTGATCCCAAACGAAAAAAGCGGTTAAAGCTCTCCGCCCTAACCGCTGTTTTTTTATATCGACTAGCAAAAGCTTAAAAGCGTATGCGTTTAGCCGTTTGCTCTTATCACCAGAGTTCCTGCGATTTTATCATGCAAACCCTGTTTCTTTTTGGTGAAAGCCACCATAAGAAAACCAATACCAAAGAGCATGCCTGAAATAATTTTAGACCAGTAACGACCATTAGCTTTGCCAAAGCCTATACGTTCGCCATTCTCGTCCGTTACTTTTAAGCCCAACAACTTCTTGCCAAGGCTTGCCTGCCATTTAGACGACTCTGCCAAGGTAAACCAAAGCCACTGAATGACAATACCAAGAACCATCCCTAAGCCTTCACCTGCTAACTCAATTTCAGCCATGGTAGAGCTACCAGCCATTGACGCACCTAAAGCGAACGCCAGCGGAATAACAAGAACAATACTAACCACCTGGCATAGCACGGTATCTATTAGTAAAGCGAGCACACGAAACCAAAAACCTGCGCTTTTAGCAGGTGTAACCACTAGTGAAGACTGATACGACGGATGATGGCTGACAGTTGTAAATTGCACACCGCAACTGACACAAAACTTTGCATCTAGGGTGTTTTTGCTCCCACATTTTGGACAAAACATATATTCTCCTTGTTATGTTTTTGCCTACAAACAAAAACAGCTAATTCGATTAGATAAGCGAGCTTAATTGTTTGCATTAAGAAGTTGCTAATACTGCCCTAGCCTTTGCCTACTTTAAGGCTAAAACATTGGTTAACTGACGGTTCTACTAGAGCAATTTGAAAGTCATGCACGGCACTGTTAAAGTTCTATGCGCAGGCGGAAACCGTGGCTTTGCATAGTGAAGTACTCATTTCACCTCTTATTAT
>SMEQ01000005.1_pt1 | contig 96319 bp, 95 predicted proteins | sample 2456281 | NCBI WGS metagenome assembly SMEQ01 (sample SAMN10132596, study PRJNA489261) | soil metagenome | isolation source: day1 antibiotic-loamy sand soil ammended with raw manure from dairy cow... | place: USA | collected 2015-04-01
AAGTTAAGTCCCTCATGGCCGATGATACTGGTTACAATCCGGGAAAGTAGGTAGCCGCCATTCTTATTTATGAAAAGCGTTTCAATTTATTTTGAAACGTTTTTTTTATGCCCAAAAAAACAAGAAAGTAGATGAATAGAGGAGCTGGTATCAATTGATACCAGCTCCTCTATTATAGGTAGGTAGTGTCCATTAAAGGGTAGTGTTCACTATTGTGTGTCTGCTTCATCTCTAGTTATCAAATCTGAAACTCATTATTTTAATTACTACTAACCTATTTCAATCATCTTTCTTATTTAGAAGTTTTACGAACTTTAAATTTCTATGGTAAAGATGGTTTATATATATTCTAACTCCCTTTTTATCGCAATATTTTAGTTGCTTTTGAAACTAAATCTTGCATTTCACATTTTTTTTGTTTCATTTTTAAATTGAATTTTTGTTTCTTTAGAATCTAAGTTAACGCTATGTCAAAAAATATTATTTTAATACTTTGAATTAATATATATAATTTATAGATTAGTAGAATGTTCAATGATGTTTGATAAAACACTCTTACATATACTTATATAAAATGCTTTTAAATTTTGATTATGGCTATGAAAATTACGAATTTTAAACACTTTGCTATTTCGAATTTAATTATTGTTTTATTATTATTAGTGTATCCAAAGAGTAGTATCGGGCAACAGTGTTGTCCAGGAGATATAAATTTATTAGCTAACTACAACCCTGATTTTCAGACGCCTGCACCTTTAGGAGGCGTTCCACCAGGTTTTGTTAATGATAATAACTTTGTAACTGCTCCAAGTGGAGGAGGTACTTATTTAATTATTGAATCTAGAAATTATGGAGCTTGTTCAGGTAGTGAAAGACAGTGGGATCATACTATAGGAGTCATCGGTGGATTGTTCATGTGGTTTGATACTCCTTTTTCTGCTAGTCCAGCTAATCCTGCTGTAGCATGGAAGCCTTGGGATCCGACGAAGCCTGTAGGTACTCAAGATTTACTTGATATTCAACCAAATACAGAATATTTATTTGGCGTTTGGGTAAGAGATTTAGCCCGATCTACAAATTGTACCTCAGGCGGTGCACCTTTAGTAGGAATTAGAATAAATGGTGTTGATGCTTTAGAACTTGATTTAGGAACTATTACCACACCATGTTGTCCAGAATGGATTTGGATGTGTGTGCCATGGAATTCAGGTAATAGTACAACTGTCTTGTTAGAAATCGAAAGTAGAAGATCTGTTGGTTTTACAGACTTAGGTATAGATGATGTATTCTTTGGCCTACCAATGGATACGGTGCTCAATCTTGGTACTGATACTACTATATGCTTAGGAGATACCCTAACGCTTACTTCTCCTTTTACAAATGCGATTAATGTTTGGAATAGTACCGATACTGCTAATTCTTACGATATAACTACACCTGGAACTTATTGGTTAACAGTTGATAATGGGGTGTGTATATTATCTGATACTATTGAAGTAACTCTAGGTTCGTCGCCAGTATTTAGCTTAGGTCAAGATATTAATTTATGCTTAGGAGATCAAGTTACAATTGCACCTGATCATATTCCTGGTGGAGGAACCACCCTGCTATGGAATGATAATTCCGTCGGAAACAGTATCACAACTTCAAACTCAGGATGGATATGGTTGGAAATGACTAATGGCTGTGGAACTTTTCGTGACTCTGTTCTAGTCGTTATTAAAGATATTCCTTATATTGATATGGAGGATGAGATATCAGTTTGTTTGAGTGAAGGTGATTCTATAACTATTTCACCTGAAGTTACGCCTGCAAACGACATTTATCAATACTTATGGACACCCACTACTTATATTGGTGCTAATACAAATAATACAGTGCGTTTTTCTGCACTTATGGGTAGTTATCCTTTAAAGGTGAAGGTTACTAATAGCATAGGATGTGAGGCAGAGAAAAATATTATTATTAATATTTCAAATTCAGCTACTATAAGTGTAACACCTAGTTCTGCAACTATATATTATGGAGATGAAATACAATTGACTGCATCTGGTGCTGCTAATTATACATGGTCACCAGAATTGACATTGAGTAGCCCTTATGTATCAAATCCAATAGCTAGTCCTTTAGAGCATACTATTTATACTGTGATCGGTTTTAATGAAGAAGGATGCATGGGTACTGCAGAAGCAGAAATCAATATCAAGTATTCCTCTGAAATACTAATTCCTAGTGCTTTTACTCCAAATGGAGATGGTTTTAATGATGTATTCAATGTTATTGCTACAGGACCATGGAAATTAGTGAACTTTAGTATTTATAATCGTTATGGACAAAATATATTTTTCACTTATGATAAAGATAAAGGATGGGATGGAACTCATAAGGGTGAATATGTGGACCAAGGTGTGTATTTTTATCTCATTGAAATTATGTTACCAAATGGGGAGTGGAATACTTACACCGGTGATGTTACTTTAATCAGATAATGATGATTTGATAGTTAGTTGAATCTAATTTACAGTTTAATTATTATGATATCATACTTAATATTTTAAATAATAAATGATAACAGAAGGTTACTCAATTAGGATAGCCCTCTGTTATCATTTTATTTTCGTTGATCTATTCAAAAATCAAACATCTTATTCCCTGATTTTTATCCTAACTTATATCCGAGTTTCCTATTTTAAAATCCTTTTCCAATCGAAAAACCAAAAAAGGGTAATAATCCAATATTATTGATAACAGGGGTTACTGCGACTCTAATCATATAATTGCTTTTTGTATGTCTTCTGTAACCAATACTAGGGATATAGCTCCAGAAATCGGTGTGCACATAGCCTTGTGGTCTTTTAACAGTAACATAAAGTAGTACTTCGGCTTTGGTGTAAACCATACCTAATCCAAAGTCTAAAAAGGATTGATTATTCTTTAGATTAATTAAATAATTAAATCCAAAAGGGAGGGTTAGATGCGGTTCTTTAAAACCATAGTTGCCCATACCGACATGAAAACCTAATCCTGGTTTATTAAACAGTTGTCTTTCATAATTGATAGAAGTCAATAAACCATTTCCACCTAGTTCTAAATATCCAGTGTTCTTTTTAAATGGAGTTTCATCTTTATTATTTCCCCAACTGGAAGATAATATAGTAAATAACAATCCCATGAAACACAAAATTGATTTTTTCATTTTAAAAGATCATGCTATAATTTTATAAAAGGCATTACTTTTTCGTTTTTATCTTGTATAATCTTCAAAAAGTATTTTCCATTACTTAAAAAGTTTGATTGTATTTTTAAATGACCTGTTTGTTTTGTTATTTCTATCGTTTTTTGATCTATAATTTTCCCATCAATATGTATGATTTGATATTGTAAAGGAGAAAGACTATTTGTTGCATAAAACAAGTTTAAATCAGGTCCTTTATTTGGATTTGGAAATAGAGACCAATGATACAAGTTTTCATCCCATTTTAAGGTTTTAACTTCTGTATAAAAAGCATGGTTATCTCTTGTAGTTATTTTTAATTTATAATGAGCAGCGTTATTAATAATGTCTGGGAAATCTACAAATTCATATGGTCCAGCATCGATATTGACTTGTTTCATATTGTGATACTCCATGTCGTATTTCAATCGATGTACTTGAACACTTGATATCTTTTCCTCTAAAACAGGATCAATACTCCAACTGATATATGCACCATGACCTTCGTAATGATGTACTTCCCATGTTATGTTTTTATCTAATGGTGTTGTTCTATCTATTAAATTATTGTTTAAAAGCCATAATTCACCTTTTTTTTCCTCTTTTACAGATACAATATATCCTTTTCCATAAGGTTTCATGGTGTATTTGGATAATGGGTTTTTGTGCCATTTTTCTTCTAATACATTATCGTCTAAATACTTATTGATTTCAGGTTCATTTCCTGAATAAATATATACTGCATAATCGTAAATACTATTTTGAGGTAAACAACTATAACAAGCTTCAAAACTTTTATCTAATAAGGAATCTAAAATGCCCAGTCCAATAGAGTATTGATCAATATTATTAACTGGTTTTAAAGTCCACATTTGTGGGTAAAACTGTTGCAGCTGATCAGAAGTATTAGCTTCTGAATTATAAAATGAATTTACTTTCAAATCAGCATTATTATCAGCATCTATTACAAAGCTTAATTGAGAGTCTTGTAACCCTAATAAAGATTGTTGTGCAACAATATCAATCTCTTGATTAAGCGCTTCAAACACTCCGATAGGGTATTGATAGTCATACAAGTGGATGTTGTCAATTGTTAATCCTTCTTTAGGAGCTCCCGAAGTTATTTTTATTTTCCATCTGAATTGTACGTTTTCTTCAGCTTTAGAAACTTTTATAGTATGTGACTTCCAATCTAAATCCTCTTTATGCCAAAACTGTTGATCTATATAGTGTAAATGATACTGGTGGTCTGCTGGTACAGCTAACCAATTTATGCCATCATGAGAATATTGAATGGCTGCATAATCTAAAATACTGTCTTCCTCATCAAGTTGTAAATCCATAAAGCTATAACTCGCCATGAAACTTAAATAAGGATTATCAAGATTTGAAATATCAAAACACGGACTATATAAATAAGAGTTTTCATTAGATAAAGCATAGCCTGTCAAATTTGTTTTCCATGCTTTGTTTCCTTCAAATGGATTTTTAATATCTATAGCATTTATTTCACCGTGATTCCATGAGTTATTTTTTCCAGTAGCATAATAACCTCCATTATTCAGATCGAAATTTTCAAAATATGGATAATTTGCAATGGTGCCTTGTATCTTTATTTCTTGAAATTTACTAGTATCATTAAAAGAATAGGTATCAGCTGGATGGGAGACAACTGCTTGTAACTTATAAAGTTCATTAACAACAGGTGATAATATATAATCAAAGTCATAGATTATCTCAGTATTCCCTTGAATGGAATCAATTACCTCTGAAGCCACTATTTGATCATCCTTAAATAGCATAACTGGAATATTATAAACAGTATTTGGAACATTGTTTTTTATATTGATTTTCAAAGGAATGTCCTCTGTGTTACACGTTACATTCGGTCCTGCTTCTAGACTTAACATTTCTAAATCATTATGAACTCTTATAAACTTTAGGTTATCTAGGGTTAGACCTGTACCATAGTCAATGGTTGAAATTTTAGTGCTGTCTTGCTGAATAATTTGTAATTGGAAACTGCTGCTAAAATTTTGATTGTTATTTATAAGTACTTCATTTAAGTTTAAAAGACTAGTGTTTTTTACAATACTTACACTGTCTTCATGATTCGAAAAGGTGTAAACGTCTAACCAAGGGTCAGTGTCACTTCCTCTTATTTGAATTTTATTGGTGTAAGTACTTTCGTGGTGTAATATATAATCCGTTTGAAAACGAATCTCTTCTCCAATAATATCAATATCTGAAAAATTAAAAGTACCTCTAAGTTTATTATTACTTAATAAAGTTAGAGAATCACTGATGTTTTTATAATTGTCAATACTCAAATTTCTTTGTCCTTCAATACTCCATAAGGAAAGTGAGTCCACATAAACTCTCCCATAAAAATCGTGAGGGGTGAAGTCCCAATGATTTTGAGTAGCCATTCCATAATCTTTTGTGATTGTTGTAAAGGGTATCCAGCTTTCGAAAGTTTCTATCCAATCACTATTTAAGTCCATTTCAGGATTGTCTAAATGTTTAATTTGGAATGAAGTTTCATTATTACTTGTGATGGGATCATTGGTATCCAAGTTTTCTATTTTTAAATCAAACACATAAGTCCCAGTATTTTCAAGATTTAATCCATTGATATGAAGGTTTTTTTCTTCATTAGGTTGTAATGTTTCTTGATAAATTTGTTCTTGCCAAGAGCCATTATTAATTCTGAAATGTATTTTAAATGAATTTACAATATTCGGACTGATATTTTTGGCTATAAAAGGTATAGAGTCGTTGTTACTTAATAACAGAGACGTGTATTTTCTACCATACGGTAATTCTTGGCCTTTCAAGATAGTTAAATCTCCATTAATGCCTGAGGTGTTGCAATTAGTACCTTGAGGTAATAAAGATTGGGCAATACTTCTTATACCAGTTTCTCCATTAACAATTGGCGCAACGGTGTACCAATACTCTTGATAAGGATTCAACCCAGTAAATTTATATTGATGAGTTAGCGTTACCGTATCTACTACTTGCATTTCATCACCAATTAATAAATAAACACTGTAAGAATCTATATTTGATAATGGATTCCAAGTGAAATTGATGGATCCCCAGCATTGATTATTTAAATCAGGTGTATTTAAGACAGTTCTTTTTGTAAATACGACCCCTTCATTGGTTTGATCTTCAAAATTGTCATGATTGACTTTTATTTTTACTTTTTCATTGGCTAAAGCATTGGGTACTTGCCAAATGTAATGTTTTTGAGTAGCAGGTAAGTTACTTGCAATAGGTAACCATTGTGGGTTAGAAGGACTAGAATAATACACATTCGTAACATTATTCAAATCATGGCTATGATCCCAATAAATATTCATTTCTCTATCAATACTTAGAGACAAGTCATCCGTAGGATATTGCAATTGAAGATAAGAGTCTTGAATGTGATAGCTCACTACAAATTCTTGTTCATTTTCAATTAAATCAGCTGCTGAAACAGTAATTTGATAATCACCTGGATTTGGGTTTAATATTGAAATTTGTTCTACGTTATTTAGCGTATCTACGCCTCTAACAGGTGCGTCAGTAACATGATCTGATAAGGGATTTAATATCCAAGGCAGATAAGAGGATTGGTTGGGTCCGGTAATTTGTAAATCTAAATCGTGTACCAAAGCCTTAGGAGCATTTGGGTGAGCGGCAGGATCTAACCAATTTAAAAGTACCTTAAAATGTGTCGTTCCTGAAGGAACATTAACGGTATAAGTTATTTGATTATTTGCTTGAATGACACCTTCTTGAAATTGTTGATTTCCTAAGATTTCCTTGCTTTGAAATGCATTTAATAGCCCATAACCATATTGATAATTAGGACCTTCTGTTAATAAATGTGTTGCTCCATTCAGCAGGGCATTTTTCAAGAGCGTGCTTGATGGGAGTGCATTAAATTCGTTCTTATAAAACTCTTGTAATAATACACTTGCTCCAGCTACATTTGGTGCAGCCATGCTCGTACCTGTAGAGGCGCTATATCCGTTGTTGCTTACAGGAGCATAAACTAAAGTTCCTATAGCTGTTATTTCAGGTTTAACTCTCCCATCTTTTGTGGGACCTCTACTTGAATTTTGATTAACCGAAACTTTTTGTTTACGCATATTGGCGACTACGATATTGTTTTTTGAACTTGCAAAACCACCGTTGACTGTTTGATAGCTGGCAGGGTAGGGAAAACAAGTTTTATATCCATCATTTGCAGCTGCGAAAACATGAAGAATAGAAGGAGCATTAATCGCAATTTCATCAGTAATTTGACTGGTAGCATTATACCTACCCATGAAATTACAATCTCCTAAAAACTGTCCATATGAATTATTGGTTACCGACATGTTTAATTGTTCAGAATAATCCACACTTTTCACAATAATCTGACTAAAGTAATCAGAGATAATAGTAGCATTTGGCGCGTAGCCTCGTCCATACCAATCTTTATTTCCTTTTCCCGCAATTGTTCCACTCACATGTTCTCCATGATTTTGTTCAAATGTTGGATTATAACTAATGACTCTATCTTTAAAATCAATATGTTGAATGTCTGAGTTGTCGCCTACGCCTACAACCATGTTTGTTCCATTAAGTCCAACATAGTTGGGTCTAGGCATGAGTAAGGACGCATTGGTAATTCCTAGTATTTCTTCATCTAATGTTTCGTCTTTAGCTGCTCGTTCCACCCATAAAACATCTGGATGTTCTAGAATTCTATTTAGTTGAGAACTGCCCACTTCTCCTTTTATTAATCCATGTGACAACCAATCTGAAGATAAGTTTTTCATTTTAAACCTCAGTGCCAACCCGTTTAAATAGCTTTTAGGCTTGTCAGCTGTTTTTATTTGTATAAAAACGGTTTGGGAATTATTTAAAGATAATACTTCTTCAATGTCCGAAGTGTACTTATAGTTTAATGGCAGAGGAATACTAGTAATCGTCTCGTCAAAAGTTAAAATTTCATTCGTTTCTAAGTATAAGATCAGTTCATAATCACTTAATACGTATTTATGCTTTGCTTTTATTTTGGTAAATGTCTGAAGATTTATTTTTTCTTCAGATTTCACTAGCATCCATTGGTTTATAGGTACTTCTTTATTATTTGCTATTAATACATTACTGAAAAAAAAGAGAAATAATAGACTTATTATATAATAAAATATCGAGCCCTTAATGAGTGTGATAGCAGTTTTATTCATTATTGTATATATTAAATAAGAAGTTTATTTTAAAAATAACCAACCTGTGTTGTTAATTCCACGTCTAATTATTATACGAGGCAACTCTAATCTAATAAATTATATTAAAACTAAAGCATGTACCTTATTTATTATTCACCTTAAAATTTCAAAGCTATGATTTTCAATAAAACTTTTAATTTCGAATCCACACTGGATATCAAAGATTTAAAAGAGAAACTCGTGCAGTCTCTTATTAATGTAAACAATCAATCGTTTTTCATTAGTCCCAAGGATAATATGTTGCGTATTATTCCAGACGCATCTAAAAGAACAGAATTAACTACATTGCCTGTTACGCATGTTAAATTTAAGAAACGCAATGGTAGTGATAACACTAAAGTAACTTTATTTTCGAAACCTCGAAGAATTGATGCTGGTGGTCCTTATTTATTAGTTATTTTCTGTGTGTTCTTATTTATTGGTGCAGCAGTCATCTACTTCGTAGAACCGAATAGAGGTAACTTTATACCTGCTTTAAGTCTTGTAGGGTTAGGATTGATTATACTGATGATCTTTTGGTATAGAATGAGAATGGGATATTATAAATACGTAAGAGGTATTAAAGAAGAGATCTTGAAGATTTCAGTTTAGAAATATACTCCTTACCCATCCTAAAATAATTAGGCAGCTTGTTTTGATTTTTTTCGTCTAACCCAAATTCCTTTCAAAACTGTATAGACAATAAAAATAAGTTGCCATTTAAACCAACTGGTTTTTTTGATATTTCTGAAGAAAAGCTTCAATAATGTTGGGGTACTTAATGTTTTTATTTCAAGAACAGTGGTTAGAATTTTGGAGAGATTGTTCTTAAATCCCTTCTTTTGTGGCAAGAGCGTATTGTCGAGAACAATAGTTTGCTTTTTATGCTTCTTCCCTTTAAATTTTCCAATAATATTTTTAGAAACCGTTAAAGCAATAGTAACAGGATTTAAAAGGTCCTTTACTATCTCTTGCTTTAATGCCTTTCTTTGATCTTTTAATTGAACTTTATAGGAGTCCAATTCATTTAAAGATTTAAAATTACTTTTTCTGTAAGTATTTTTAGCCATGCATAGGTGTGTTTTAATCTATAGCATCAGTTTTCTTCTTCGCCATGATGACAATCATGCGGCCAGCAAAAAACTTGATGATAGGTTTACTAAAAGCTAATAACAATATGCCTATAAGGAAAAATATTCCAAATGTGCTTAAATAACCTAAAGGCAGGCTATTCATGAGTTTTCCTAAATATGAGGCTAGACTAAATCCTAGAAATATAAATGAGAGAGAAAGAAATAATAGAGAAGTTATTGCAAATATAACAATGCCAAGTACATTAACAATTCGTTCGAAGACCTCCAAACGGAGCTCTTCGAATCGAATATTAATATATTGAGTGACTTTGTCTTTTATGTTATTAAACAAAATGTTTCATTTTAAATTAAGAATAAATGATTGCATTCTAAATTCATTTATGAACTAAAGATTTCATCTTCAATATCAGCAGCTGTTTTTTTGAATTTTGATTTGATTTTATCTGTCATGCTTTCAAAACCGTCTTTCAACTGATCTAATTGTTGATTCTTTTTTTCTTTGTCAGCACCTAAAAGGTATCCAACTGCTGTTCCTAATGCAGCTCCAACTACTAATGCAGCTATTGTTTTACCATAAGAATTGTGTTCCATAATAATTTTAATTTTTAAAAAGTAAATAATGAAATAAACCTGTAATACAAGAACTAAACATATTATTGTATAAAATTGTTGAGTAACATCTAGGTTTATTATTTTTTCTAAAAAATTGACAATGAAAGCAATTACATCCTATAACTTGAAGCAGTTAGTCCTTATCGCTTTGATATTGTTTATAGGTATCATTTTGATCAAGGAATTATCCTACTTTGTACCAGGCTTTTTAGGTGCTATTACATTGTATATCATTTTTCGTCAATTTTATACAAAGTTAGTAAATGTATATCTATGGAAAAAATGGATATCAGCTTCTGTGATTATTTTAATCACTATTGTATGTTTTTTATTGCCTGTTTACTTCATTATTCAATTACTACTTCCCAAATTTACTTATGTGTTTAGCAACACTGAAGTGCTTTTTGGAAAGATTGATGAAATGATTTTAGCGGTTCAAGAATTTGTGCCTCAATTGAATTTTTCAAAAGAGAAGTTGAAAGAATATATAGCTAAATTATTAAGCTTTTTACCAGGAGTTATCAATGCCACCTTCAGTGTATTTACGAATACGCTTTCCGCATTATTTGTTCTTTATTTTATGCTTATTAATGGGAAAGAAATGGAAAATGTTATTCATAAATTCCTACCTATGAATGAAGTCAATCAAGATTCTATGTGGTTTGAAACTCGTAAAATGGTGATTTCAAATGCCATAGGAATACCAGTGCTAATCATTGCTCAGGGACTGATAGCCACATTGGGTTATTATATATTTGGAGTCGAACAAGCTATTGTATGGGGTGTCTTAACAGGTATTGCTTCTATAATTCCTGTGGTGGGAACTGTAATATTATGGGTTCCTTTGTCCTTATATTTATTATTACAAGGTCTTATAGGACCTGGAATTGGATTGTTTTTATATGGTGCAATTTTAGTTTCCAATATTGATAATGTATTAAGATTTACACTCTTGAAAAAAATTGGAGATGTGCATCCTTTAATTACAGTGTTTGGTGTCTTAGCAGGATTGAATATTTTCGGATTAATGGGGTTGATTTTTGGGCCATTATTAATTAGTTACTTCTTTTTATTAATTAAAATATATAGAAAGGAATTCTCCTGAGTTAATTAATCGTTAAGTTTTTATTTTTTTGAAATATTTGCCATTAGCGTAAGGAATTAATGGAAAAGGACAATAACACTTATAAAGCAATGTATGTTTCTTAACTTTGTAAAAAAAAGACGTTGAAACACGATATAAAATTATTGCCAGATCATTTAGCGAATCAAATTGCTGCTGGTGAGGTTATTCAAAGACCAGCCTCAGTGGTAAAGGAATTGGTAGAGAATGCAATTGATGCTCAAGCGACAGATATTCAAATAATTATTGAAGATGCTGGAAAAAAACTTATTCAGGTGATAGATAATGGAGTAGGGATGAATCCTTTTAATCTTCGAATGAGTTTTGAAAGACACGCTACTTCTAAAATAGATAAAATAGATGACCTCTTCAGTATTAAAACTAAAGGTTTTAGAGGTGAAGCATTAGCTTCTATTGCTGCTGTTGCACAGGTAGAGGTAAAGAGTAAGACAGATGAAGAAGCTACTGGGACGAACTTGTTTTTGGAAAATTCAATGATTACTGATGAAGTTTTAGTTGCCATGGATAGAGGAACGAACTTTTCAGTAAAGAATTTATTTTATAATGTACCTGCAAGAAGAAAGTTTTTAAAATCAACGAATGTGGAGTTTAGACATATTGCAGAAGAGTTTTTTAAAATTGCTTTAGCGCATCCCCAACTACATTTTAGATTGTTTCATAATCGGAAAGAGCAGTACCATATCAAAGAAGGCACTTTTAAAAATAGAATTGTTTCTTTATTAGGCAGTCGTTATGAAGCCAATCTTATTCCTGTAGAAGAAATTACAGACTTAGTAACTATTAAAGGGTTTATAGGTGGTCCAAAGGCTGCAACAAAGTCTAGAGGGAATCAATACTTCTTTGTGAACGGCCGTTATATCAGAAGTCCTTATTTACATCATGCAGTCATGAAGTCTTTTGAAGACATCATAGAAAAAGATACTTTTCCATTTTATGTGCTTTATTTAGATTTAAATGCTGAAAAAGTAGATGTGAATGTACATCCCACTAAACAGGAAGTTAAATTTGAAGACGAATCTCTTTTATACGCTTATATTCATGCAGCTGTGAAACATGCTTTAGCGAGATTTAATATCACGCCTTCTTTAGATTTTCATTTAGATCAAGAAACAGAGCAACTTTCTGGGATTTCTCAACCGATGACTTCAACCGATGCTTCAAATGCTAATCAAGGTTATTTAGCACAAGCATTTTCACAAAAAGGACAATCTCATTTGATTCCTTCTTCAGGAGAAAGGAAGTTATGGCAACAACAAAAAGATAGTTTTCCCTTTCCGGATTTTCAAACTATTGATAAAACAGAAGGTAATCCACATTTTCCATCCTTTCCATTAGGAGGAAGCGGAGCAGTGGAAGGTGCTAGTCATGAGCGATCATCAAGTCCTCATACGCAATCAAGCATAGAGTCGTCTTTAGGATACAGTTCCCATAGTTTTTCTCAATTCTTATATTGGGATCCATTCATCATCACTACAGTCAAGTCTGGCATGCTTTTATTACACAGCAAAAGAGCCTTAGAGTTAATCCTTTACGAACGTCTGTTAAAAGTTCATTTATCAGGCAGATTGGTTACTCAGCAGTTATTATTTCCTGTTGATATATCCATTGATCCTAAATATCGTTCTTTAATTGAGGAAACGCTACAGGATTTCAAGGAATTGGGATATGAATTACATTTAACAGAAGAGGGTCATTATCAATTACTAGCAGTGCCTATTGACTTACCTTCAGGTCGCGAGCAAGAGATTATAGATGATATTGTGGAGCAATTGAAACTAGATCAAGAAGCTTTAAAAGATACGCACAGAGAACAATTTCTGAAGCAGTATGTTAATACGATATCTAGGTTTAGAAAATTAAACCAGGAAGAATTAATGCCATTGATAGATGACTTATTCGCATGTGAAAATCCTCAGTACAGTCCTCGGGGCAGGCATATATTTAAAATACTTAGTCAAGAAGAGCTACATTTAATCTTGTCCAATTGATAAAGTTTATATAAAATTGTAACGAGGAATCTCATAAATTAGAAAAATGCTCTTGTTCTTTTTTGGTAAGTTCTAGAATAAAGCTATTTTTGACTTTGCTTTTTCAATAAAAGTGAAAATCAATCATTTGTATGTTCAATATTAAAACCTACATTTGTTTGTAACATTAAAAAATTAAAAACAAAAATCAATTTAAAAAATCCGAATTATGGCAGAAGTAAAAAAAGCCAATGCTCAAAACGCAACTACTAAGGCTAAAGGTTCCAATGGTTTTTGGGTAAACTTGGGAATTGTTATTGCAATGACAGCTATTGCACATTTATTATTCTATATAGTTATTGGCTCTGCTGACAACTTTTTAGATGCTGAAAAGACTGCACCCGCAAACTGGATGGGTAACTTATTCCAAGGTGGATTCGTTATTCCTCTATTAATTTCGATGCTTTTGATCTTAATAGCTTTTGTTATCGAAAGAGCAATTGTTATTATCAAAGCAAAGGGTAAAATGAATGGTGCTGAATTTGTACGAAAAGTACAATATCATTTAGCTAACCAAGATGTTGATTTAGCTATTGCTGAATGTGATAAGCAAAGCGGTTCTGTTGGTAACGTAATGAAAGCAGGATTGTTGAAGTATAAAGAAATGATTACTAACACTGAGCTTAACACAGAACAAAAAGTTTTAAGCATTAACAAAGAAATTGAAGAAGCAGCTGCTTTAGAAATTCCAATGTTAGAAAAGAACTTAGTATTCTTATCTACGATTACTTCTGCTGCAACCTTATTAGGTTTGATTGGTACCGTACTAGGTATGATTCGAGCTTTCGCAGGAATGGCACAAGCTGGAGCACCAGATGCAACGGCATTAGCATTAGGTATTTCTGAAGCGTTATATAACACTGCTTTAGGTATTACAGGTTCATTTATCGCAATGATTTTCTATAACTTATACACAACTATTATTGATGGTGTAACTTATAGCATTGATGAGAGCGGATTTACTTTAACCCAGAGTTTTGCAACTAATTATAAATAATTACAGCAAAGTTTATGGAATTTAGTAAATACCACATCTCATAATTAAAGAAACAAGCAATGCAAAAGAAAAGAGGTCAAATAAAGAAAAAGGACACCTTTATAGATATGACGGCGATGTGTGACTTCACACTTTTGTTGTTGACCTTTTTTATCATGGCTACAAGTTTTAAACCTGAAGAGTCTGTTGAAGTGGTTACGGCCGCTTCAACTTCTACTAAGGAAATTCCAGACGGTTTTATACTTATTACCCTAGATAAAAATGGAAGGGTGTTTTACGGCGTAGATAATATTAATGCTAAGCGTTCTATCATTGACGTAGTTAATGATGATAAGAATTTAGGATTAACAGAGGAGGAGAAAAATATTTTTGCTACTTCTGCATCTATTGGAGTACCGTTTACACAAATGAAAGGATATTTATCCTTGCCAGAATTAGAACGCAAGAAATATGCGGACAATGCGCCAGGAATCCCTGTAGATACTACAGCTGGTTATACCACAAATGAACTTGCTTATTGGATTAATGTTTCTCGACAATATTTAGATAAAGGAGGAAGGGTAGCTATTAAAGCAGATGGTTCATCAGGATATCCAGATGTGAGTAAGATTATTACAACATTAGGGAAACAAAAAATATTCAATTTTAGTTTTATTACAGATATGAAAGGTATTCCTCCAGGTACTGCTTTATACGATCAACAACAGTTGTCAAAACAAGCAGCAGGAAGCCCTCAATAGAAAGAGTAAACTAATAAAATATTTTAAAGGATTTAAAAAAACACTATGGCAGATTTAAATAATAAAAAAGACAAACCAACTCCCAGAGTTGACTTGACAGCCATGGTTGATATGAACTTTCTTTTATTAACGTTTTTTATTTTATCATCAACACTCTCTAAGCCTAAGGCTATGGAGATTGTCATGCCATACACAGATGATGAAATGACAAGAGAGGATCAAAATAAGATTAAGAAAGATGTTGCATTAACCATTTTGTTGAGTAAAGATAATAGGGTGTTTTATTATGAAGGTATTGGAGATGATCCAGAAGATCCTCCTCAAACTAAATTAACAGCCTTTAAAGATATAGATGGAATCAGAGATGTCATTATTGACAAGAAGAAAAGCGTGGAAAGCTTAATCGCTAATGGTACATTACGTGCTTCAGATAAGCCTACAGTTATCATTAAAGCTGATACGAATAGCACCACTGCAGATTTAATCAATATTTTAGATGAAATGACGATCAATGCGATTCCTACTTATGCTGTCGTAGATATCACAGAACAAGATCAGGAGTTTGTCGCAGATGCTGAGGAGACATACAACGTAAAGTAATATCAGGTCATTTTATTTAGAAAAAGATACATCATTATGGATAGTAATAAAATATTAAAATCAGATTACCTCGATATTCTTTACGATGGAAAGAATAAGAAGTATGGAGGTTATCTGTTAAGAAAAAAGTATAATCAAAGAGCTGTGATGTCTGCAATCATTGCTGGTGCACTTGCATGTTTGATTATATTGATTTCTTTATACGAACCAAAGGAAGAAGTAGTGGAAATGGAGGATTTTAAAATCGATGATGTGACTTTAGCAGCACCTCCTCCATTGGATCCAGAGGCACCGCCTCCACCACCTCCACCAACTGCGCCACCGCCGCCTGTAAAGCCAACAGTGAAATTTACACCGCCGGTTATTGAGCCCAATGAAAAAGTGAGAGAAGATGATTTACCTGATCAACCAGATCCAAGTGATAACGTAGAACAAGGTAAAATTACTTTAGAAGGAGTTAATTCACCTGATGCTATTAGCCCTAACTTGGCTACCACTTCAGGAGATGGTAAAGGAAGAGCAACGCAACCGTCAACGCCTGCAGAAGATGTTATTCACAGATCAGTTGAAGTAATGCCAGAATTCCCAGGTGGAGAAAAAGCATTATTTAGATATTTGCAAAATAACATTGTATATCCTGCAGAAGGCAGAAGAAGTCAAATTCAGGGGACTGTTCATATGTCTTTTGTTGTTGAACCTGATGGATCAGTTTCTAATGTGAAAATAGTTAGAGATCCAGGTGGTGGACTAGGAGCAGAAGCAGCAAGAGTTGTAAGAAACATGCCTAAATGGAAAGCGGGAAGACAGAATAATAGAAATGTAAGAGTATTCTATTCATTACCTGTTAACTTCACTCTTAATTAAGAAAAATTAAATAGGTTTTAAAAAAGCGACTTGAAAAAGTCGCTTTTTTAATGTTTAAAATTTAGCTTTCATCCTATTTTATCTTTTTTGAATATATCATTAAGATTTAGTACTTTTATATAAATCAAATTTAATATTATGAAACTATCTAAGAAATTATATGTGTTTTCAATTTTTGCTTTTTTGATGTGCACATTCAATAACAGTCTTCAAGCTCAGGATATAGACATCTCGACTCAAAATGAGCCGTTAAAGCAAGTGGAAGTCATGCCAGAGTTTCCTGGAGGACAAGAGGCTTTAATGAGTTATTTACAAAAGAGTTTAATATATCCAGCCGAAGCTGTTGAAGATGGAATTCAAGGTAGGGTATTTGTTCAATTCGTGGTCAATGAAGATGGTTCCGTGGATCGTGTTAAAGCTGTTAAAGATCCTGGTGGCGGATTAGGTGCTGAAGCTATTCGGGTGATAAAAAATATGCCTACATGGAAACCAGGACAGCAGGGTGGAGAAAATGTTCGAGTGTTTTATACCTTACCAGTTCACTTCGCACTTCAATAATATTTGAATAATATTCAATCAAAAACGCTAACAAAATAGTTAGCGTTTTTGATATATGCTTTTCTAAGTTTCCAATAATCCTTAAGCACGCTTAAATTTGATTTCTGTTACTTCAGGCATAATTCCTACTCTCCCAGGATAACCCAAAAAGCCAAATCCTACATTCACATATAAATGTTGATTCTTCTTAGTGTATAATCCAGCCCATTGATCATACATAAATTGAACAGGACTCCATTTCATAAAAGGGAGCCTTACTCCGAACTGCATACCATGTGTATGACCACTTAATGTCAGGTCTATGAAAGGTGTGGATTTTCTTACTTGCTTATCCCAATGTGAAGGATCGTGGCTTAGGAGTATAGACAAAGGCAAATCTTTATTTACATTTTCAGTTGATTGTTGTAAAAGTCCATGTTTTGGAAAGTTGGATTTCGCACTCCAGTTTTCTACACCAATTAGATTGAATTTTTCACCAGCATGATTAAGCTCTATATATTCATTATTCAATAATTGCCAACCTATCTCCTTTTGAATGCGTTTTAATTTATCCAAGTTGTCAGCTTTTTCTTTATCGGAATTCCATTTGACATAATCTCCATAATCGTGATTTCCCAGAACAGAATAGACACCTAATGGTGCTTTTAAAGACTTGAAAACTTCAATATAAGGCTCTAATTCTTCAGCAACATTATTGACAATGTCACCTGTAAATACAATCAGATCAGGTTGTTGTTCCATGATTAAATCCATGCCTTTTTGCACTTCATCTATGTTGTCAAAACTGCCCGCATGTATATCTGAAATCTGAATTATTTTTAAAGATTCTAAACCTTTAGGTAAGTCTTTAATAGGAATCGTGTTTTTTTTAAGGACATAATTATATTTATTTCGAACTCCATTGATTAAGGTTCCAAACATTAAAGATCCTATACCAACTCCAGCGTAAGAAAGAAATCTTGATCTGGAAACTTCATAGACTTTTACTTCAGAGGTTGATTTTATTTTTTTATTTTTAAGTGTCGCCTTTCTGAACCATTGAAAAGCGATGTAGAGAAAGTTTAAAATTGTAAACAATGCGATGATTAATTTACCTGCATAAAATCCTAAAAAACTGGCTATAGTGATGGATTTGACAATAGGGTGCCAAGCCTCAAAATTTATTTTATTAAATAAGATTAATAAAATAATCATGCTTAGGCTTATGAGAATATAACCGACATAAATAGGTCTTTTATATTTTTTGTTAATGTTCCTTATTAATGAATGAATCGCATAGAAAGCTAAGTATTCAATCAGTATAAAGATGGCTATTGTTATGGATATACTATAAATGCTTCTCATAATCAGGTTGTATGAATATCTATAACAAAAATTGTGCTACAAAATTCAAGCTGTAAAGATACTATCATATTTTATTTCTCTCTGCCATTCTAACATGATGGTTTTGGATATTACTGAATTCTCTGTTATCTTTGCTTACAAGTTAATCAATTTATTATCCATCATTAATACACACAAATGAGTCAAGTTAAAGTTGCCATTAATGGCTTCGGTCGTATCGGTCGTTTAGCATTTCGTCAAATCTTCAATATGGAAGGAATTTCAGTTGTAGCCATTAACGATTTAACTGAACCTAGAGTTTTAGCACATTTATTAAAATACGATACTGCACAAGGTCGTTTTAATCAAGATGTAACTTCAACAGAAGATTCTATTGTTGTTAACGGAGAGGATATTAAGATATATTCACAAAGAGATCCTTCACAAATTCCTTGGAAAAGTCATGAAGTAGATGTTGTTTTAGAATGTACTGGTTTCTTTACCGATGCTGAAAAAGCTATGGCTCACATTAGTGCTGGTGCAAAAAAAGTGGTTATTTCTGCTCCTGCAACTGGTGATTTAAAAACGGTGGTATTTAATGTAAACCATGAAATTTTAGATGGTTCTGAAACGGTTATTAGCTGTGCTTCTTGTACAACGAATTGTTTAGCGCCTATGGCTCAAGTTTTAAATGATAAATACGGTATTAAGACTGGTTTAATGAGCACGATTCATTCTTATACCAATGATCAAAATACTTTAGATGCTCCTCACGCTGGTGGAGATTTAAGAAGAGCGCGTGCTGCTGCTGCAAACATTGTTCCTAACTCTACTGGAGCTGCAAAAGCTATTGGTTTAGTTTTACCCGAGTTAAAAGGTATTTTAGATGGTGGTGCACAACGTGTTCCAACAGTAACGGGTTCTTTAACTGAATTGTATTCTGTTTTAGGTAAAGACGTAACTGTTGAAGAAGTAAATGCAGCTATGAAAGCAGCAGCAAATGAATCTTTTGGATATAATGAAGATGAAATTGTGAGCAGTGATATTATTGGTACTCACTTTGGTTCGTTGTTCGATGCAACTCAAACTAAAGTCATTACAGCAAATGGTGCTCAATTAGTGAAAACTGTTTCTTGGTACGATAATGAAATGAGTTATGTTTCTCAGTTAGTAAGAACTGTAAAGCATTTTGCAACATTAATGAATAAATAATAATTTTTTTCATAATAATAAAGAAGCTGTCTCATTATTTTGAGCCAGCTTTTTTATTTTATAGACTACATTATCTATAAACTTGAAATACTTCATTGCTTATCTTTGATTAGCTTTCTTTTTATACAAACTTTGAGTAAATTCAAATAGATAGTTTATTTTTACGTTTCTAATATTTACGTATGGTATATTCAATGACTGGCTTTGGTAGAGCTGAATTTAATAATGATCAGTTTCAGATTGCTGTGGAAATTAGAACCCTTAACGGCAGGAACTTCGACATTGTGAGTAGGTTTCCTTCTTGGTTACGACCTTTTGAGTTGGATTTAAGAGCTCAGCTTAGACAATCCTTACATCGCGGTTCTGTGGACTGTATGATTATTTTAAAAGATCAAAACCTAATTCAAAACGTAAAGTTTAACCATTTGGCTGCTAAGGAATATTTAGATGCTTATAAAGAATTAGCAACGTCAATCGGCTTGAATGTTGACATGAATAGTCCTGAGTTATTATTGAAAATATCGGCTCTTCCTGAGGTTAATCAAGTAGAACAAACTTCTTTAGAAGATGCTACGATATTGAACATAAAACAATTGGTTACTCAAGCTTTACAGCAAGTAAACCTTCATCGTTTAACAGAAGGGGAAGCTATTGCTAATGATTTAAGAAATTATGCTCATCAGATTTTATCTTTACTTGAAAAGGTGGAATCTTATGAAGGAGGTAGAGTAGATACGATTAGAGAAAGAATGGAAACCGCTTTATCGCAGTTAACTCAGATTGAAAAAGTAGATCAAAATAGATTTGAACAAGAATTGATTCATTATTTAGAGAGATTAGATATTTCTGAAGAAAAACAAAGACTTTTGACGCACTGTCAGTACTTTTTAACCTTGCTTGACGAGGGTGGAGTAGAGGGAGTGGGTAAGAAGTTAGGCTTCATGAGCCAAGAAATGGGTAGAGAGATTAATACTTTAGGTTCAAAAGCTAATGAGGTGTCTATTCAGAAAATTGTAGTTCAGATGAAAGATATATTAGAGAAAATTAAAGAACAAATTCTGAATGTTTTATAAAATAAGTTTAAAGAAAATGCGATTACTTTTTATGCTTGTTGGTTTTATAGCCATTTTGTTTTTAGGATCTTGCGAAAACTTTGAAATGAATAGTTATTTTAAAAAAGTAGCTATTCCTCATCAAGCTTGGAAGGGGAATGAACCACTTGTGTTTGAAATAAACGTCGAAGATGTCATTGCTCCTTATTATTATTTCCTGTATTTACAACATGATGATCATTATCCCTATTCGAATTTTTGGGGTGAGATCTCTGTTTATAGAGGAAATGATAGCATTCCAATTTTGACACAACGAATAGAAGCAGATTTAGCTGATAATAGAGGAAAATGGTTAGGCGCAGGTACGCAAGATATTGTACAACATAAGATTCCTTTTTCTTTTAAAGAGCCTTTAGAATTTGGAGATGCTGGAATTTATCGATTTGAATTAAAGCAACTTATGAGAATAGATCCTTTACCAATGATTAGTGCGGGGGTTTTAATGGAAAAAGGATATAAAAAAAACATAGATGCTGAAGAAGTGGAAGATAGCATCGCAGACGAATTGGAAGGTATCACTAAAGCATTTTAAGAAAATACAATATATTAAGTATGAACAAAGTTCCTGTTTTAGATTTACAAGGCATACAATTTAGGATTAAAAGAATGGCTTACGAGATTTGGGAGAAATACAGTCATACTTCCCAAATTTACTTAGTGGGTATTGAAGATACTGGATTGATATTAGCTCAAAGATTACAGACTGCTCTTGAAGAAATTAGTCCATTAAATGTAATCTTAGTGCCTTTGAAATTGAATAAGAAAAACCCATTAGAAGACAGCTCTGTTGTTTTTGCTGAAGATTTAAGTCAGAAAAATGTTGTTTTAGTAGATGACGTTGCTAATTCTGGAAAGACTTTAGCTTTTGCAATGAAGCATTTACTTACAGTAGATCCGGAAAGATTGACTATTGCAGTTTTAGTGGATAGGAAGCATAAAAACTATCCTATTCAACCTGATATCATTGGCTTGTCTTTATCTACGACCATTCAGGAACATATCACTGTAGTGGAGAGAGAAGGTAAGATTGAAGAGGTTTATTTAAACTAAGCGCTTAATTTAATAAGACATAAAAAAACTGCAACTATTGATTATTTCAATGCTTGCAGTTTTTTTATGTTTTGAATATTAGGAGTTTTTGGCTTGACTTGCTAGTCTTAATAAAAGCATTGTAATCAAAGCATTAATGATTAGAAGTTCTACACCAATTTTATAATTTCCCCAAGTCATTTGATTCATTTCTTCTATCCATAGCCAAGTTTTATCAGTGAATTTCAATTTGTCTTGATACCATTGGAAGTTGTTCCACAAATCTAAAATAAAGGTAATTACAAATGCTGAAATACTAATAGGGAATGCCCATCCTTCTCTTATTTTTCGTTTCGTTAAGATACCGAAAGCAAATAAACCGAGTAAAGGACCATAGGTGAAACCAGCTAATTTTAATAAAATATCAATTAAGCTTCCATTATCTACGACTCTGAAAAAGAAAACAAAGCCAAGGAATACGAATGCGAAGGAAACGTGCACCAGTAATCTGATATTGGTTTTCTTTTTTTCTGACCAATTTTCTTTCTTATTCATTCCTAACATGTCGATACAAAAGCTCGATGTTAATGCCGTCATAGCTCCATCTGCGCTTGGAAATAAAGCTGAAATAAGTCCAATAATAAAACAAATCGTTATAAAAAATGGTAATCCACTTGCGATAGCAATTGTTGGAAATAAATCATCTCCAGGAACATTTATTTGATGTGCGTCTGCATATAAAGCAAGCATACTCCCTAAAAATAGAAAAATGAATACTACAACCATTTGAAGTGTACCCATCACCAACATGTTCTTTTGAGAATCCTTTAAACGTGATACACTAATGTTCTTTTGCATCATTTCTTGATCTAAACCTGTCATGGCTATGGTTATAAATGCACCACCAATGATTTGTTTTAAGAAAAATCCTCCAGATAAATAATCAGTTTCAAAAGTCTTCGTCATGCCTTTGAGTTGAACTTCTTTCCAAGACTCGAAAATACTCATGTCAAAAGAACTGGCTAAATAAAACAAACAGATAATGAGTGCCAAGAGCATAAATGTGGTCTGAAGCGTATCTGTCCAAACAATTGTTTTTACGCCTCCTTTGAAAGTGTAAAGCAAGATTAAACCCAATATGACGATAGCCGTTAATTCAAATCCAATATTAAAGTCGTCTAATATAAAATCTTCTAAAACCTTAATGACTAAATATAATCTTAAAGTTGCTCCTACAGTTCTGGATAAAATGAAGAACCCAGCTCCTGTCTTATGTGCATTTCGTCCAAGTCTTTCTTCTAAATAAGTATAAATAGAAGTCAGGTTCATCCTATAGTAAATAGGTAGCAAGACCATGGCGACAATGAAATAACCAATCCAATAGCCTAAAACGACTTGGAAATAGGCAAATCCTTGTGTCGGGACTGTTCCGGGAACACTTATGAAAGTCATGCCAGAGAGAGAAGTGCCAATCATACCAAAGGAAACTAATGCCCAGTGGCTGCTTTTGTTTCCGACAAAGAAAGATTCATTATTACTGCCTCTTGCGGTATAGAAAGAGATGAAAAGTAACAACAGAAAGTAACTGCAAATGATCAGTAAAAGGATAGTAGAAGTAGAGAACATAAGGACTTATTTTTTAATCTTCAAAAGGTAACTCATCTGAATCCACAGGGATATTTCCCTTTTGTTGTTGAATTCTAATCCAAGACAAATCTTCATTCGCTTCTAAACCTGTTCCAGTGGATCTTTCTCCTCCCATACTTATGATTACATCTTGCTCGGTATAGAACATTTTCAATTTCTCGTTCCAAATGATTTCTTCACTAAATAGAGAATCTCCTTTCCTATTGGAAACGATTACATTTTTTTGAATCAGTGCATTCTTATTTTCCGAATAATATCTTGCAAATTCACCTGTAATATACGTTTCTCTTGATAAAGAGTCATTATAAAATGAAATTCGAACATCGCCCATTAAGTCTATATAACTCATCTGAGATTGTTCTTTTTGACTCATCGTATCTGCTTCGATTTGAACTTTTGTTTCCCCTTGTTGACTGATGATAATAGTTACAGATTCTGCTTGATCTTTTCTTTCAATCTTTTCGTCAAATTGGGGTAAGTCTCCTAAATCGTTTTCGCAGCTACTGAAAAAGAAAAGGATACCACAATAAAGCAGTATCCTAATATATATATTAAATGGACTGTGCGTCATGATTAATCATATTTTGGACGTACGAACCAAACATCATTTAGAGAAAATCCTATTGTAGCTTTCACATAGTTTTCAGCACCTAAAGTAGGGATGTTTGAGGACCTTTTACCTGCATCAAGTGAAATGTGTATTTTCGCAAAATGGTTATAAGTTCTTCTTATTGGTAATGATAAACCAATGCTACCACCGAATGATTGAAACTGTGCGTTTTCTAATTCTAAATAATCTTGTTTAAAGTAAACTCCAGCTCTATAGTCCACTAAATGAAAGTAAGATATTTTATCTCGATCTTTAGAAGGAGTGAATTGTGTACCTACATGAACGGCCATTGCTTGTTTTGTAACGCCTCTTCTGTTGTTTAAGAAAGAAAATTGCTGCCAATCTGTATATTCTGCATCTAGCAACACTTTCCAACTGCCTTCTTTTCCATAAGCAACACCAAAACCATAACTAGCCGGCAAACTCATTTCGCCACTTAAATCTTCTTGAGAATTAATAGTGTCAAGAAGCATTTGTTCTCCTAGAACTGCGCTTGAAATGGTATACTGATCATGATTGATATTGAAGTCTTGTTTAATTCTTGCAGTAAACCCAATATCCACAAATTTATCCTTTTTCAATGCTTGATGATATAAGGCTCCTGTGCTCCAATATAAACCTCCTACATGTTCTTTATCAATAAAAGCGGAGTTCACTAAAGATGTCGTGGCATCTTTGGATTGTAAGGTTTTTACTTTCTCAAAATTGCCGAATAAGTAACCTACCTCAACACCTAATGCTATCCCTTTCCATTGACCAGCCACAGCAATTTGAGCTTGGTTTAATCCACCTTCTCCTCTATGAGTAACCAAGTGATTGCCAAGTAATTCAGTATTGTTATGATCTTGAGCAAAATAATACATATTAGTTGCTGGCTGAAAAGATAAACTAATGCCCATGTTTTTATTAAAAGGCAAACCTAGTCCTAAATAAGACAGTGTTGTTACTCCAGCTTTGTGTGCATCATTACTTAAATGAAAAGTATTTTGTCTTCCTTCAAGAGCAAAATCTAAGGCTATATTTTCCATAAAAACAACACTCGCTGGATTTTTGAAATTTACAGACCCTTTTTCTCTTTGTGCAATACCTGTTCCTCCCATACCACGTGTAATGGTATGGTTGTTTTCTAACCATGAACCTACGCCATACATTGAGTAAGGTATATTTTCTTTAAAAGATTTTGGGGGATCCATTTCATTTGCAAAACTTGGTGCTTGTGCATGAATAAAGAACGGGCTTAAAACTAAAGCACTTCCCAATAACCACTTCTTATTTCTTATTTTCATTATAATTTATTATTGCATTCAGACCTCTTAGTGTTAATGCATCATCTGCAAATATCTGACTTTTCATTTTGTCTACAAAAAGTTTTGTGCTTCCTCCAGTTAAAACGACTTTTAAGTTAGGATATTGTGCTTGATAATATTGAATCATAGATTCAATTTCTGCAGCTATTCCAAATAATACGCCACTTCTGATAGAAGTTACTGTATCATGTCCTAATAATGGGCACATACCTTTCTTATCTACTAAAGGTAATTGATCTGTAAATTCATGTAATGATTTAAGCCGTATGTCAATTCCTGGGGTGATATTACCACCTCTAAAAATCCCTTCTGATTGCGTGAAGTTATAAGTGATAGCTGTTCCCGCAGCAATAATTAATTGGTCGCTTCCAGGATATAAATGATGACCTGCAACAGCTACAGCTAAGCGATCCATACCTAAAGTGTCCCAAGAACCGTATGCATTCATAATAGGCACTGGGGTATCTGAAGTTAAAACTTCCAAATTCCCATGTTCCGCCAAAGCGTTTACTAATTCATCGGAATGATGATGAACAGAACATAGCATAGATTTAGGGAAATGATATTGTTTCATTTTTTGCATAATTGCTGCAGTTGCTTCTTCATGATCATAATTATAGACCATAAATAACATGTCCTCATTTTGAAAAATACCCAATTTTACTCGTGTATTTCCCCAATCAATTACTAGTTTTACTTTTTGTTCCATTTTTTGCTTTTTTTAATGTCTGCAATATAAAAAAAATACTTAAGCTTACGATAATCTTATAATTTTATCTTTATCCACTTTGTTTGGTAAAAGTTTAAGGATATTTGTAATCTAAGTAGATTTAATGTTTAATGAAAAAAAATCATAAGCCATTTTCAATTATTGGTCCTTGCAGTGCTGAAACCGAAGAGCAAGTTTTGGAGACTGCTGCTTTGATTCAACAGTCTAATTTGCCCATAGATGTTTTCCGAGCGGGTATTTGGAAACCAAGAACACGTCCTGGAAATTTTGAGGGTGTAGGAAAGAAAGGATTAAAATGGTTGCAACAAGTTAAAGCTACTTATGGTTGGAAATTAGCTACAGAAGTAGCTTCTGCTCAACAAGTGGAAGATGCTTTAAATGCTGGGATTGATGTTTTATGGATTGGAGCAAGAACAGCTACAAATCCATTCAGTGTACAAGAAGTGGCCGCTGCATTAAAAGGTACATCAGAATCAGTTTGGATAAAAAACCCAGTCAATCCTGATTTAGATTTATGGATTGGTGCTTTAGAACGAATTGCACAAGAAACGGATGGTGAGGTAGGGTTAATACATAGAGGTTTTTCGATTTTTAGAGCTAGTGAATATAGAAATCATCCTACTTGGCAAATTCCAATTGAAATGCGTCGTCGTTATCCTGATATGCCTATGCTTTTAGATCCTTCGCATATGGCAGGTAAAAGAGCGCTGATACCTAAGTTGATGCAATTGGGCGTGGATTTAGATTATGATGGTTGGATGGTGGAAGTGCATTGTCAGCCGGAAAAAGCTTGGAGTGATGCTGCCCAGCAGTTTAAACCCAAAGACCTGTCCGAGATTATTGAAAATATAGCTTGGAAACAAAAAAGTAAAATTAATCAAGGAGGAGAGTCTCTTTTAGAACAATATAGACAACATTTAGATTTAATAGATGAAGAGTTTTTTAATCTATTAAATCGGAGGATGAGTATTTCAGAAGAAATTGGTCAGCTGAAACATCAAAATCAATTGACTATTTTACAAACAGAACGCGTACAAGAAACTTTGAAAAAATGGATTGCATTAGGAGCCTCGAGAGGCTTGTCCAAAGAGTTTATTCAAAAACTTTTTGAAGCAGTGCATTTGGAAAGTATTGAACATCAAGGTAAAAAATTACATTAATATGAATGAGTTATTGCAGAACGCTCCAGTTTTATTTGAGCCCCAAGAAATCGATGACTATTTAAATAATAAAAAAGGTAGGATATTTGTTTTTATAGACGAAGAGTTGGAAAAGCTCTACGAAGTTCAGTATTCTAGTCCATCCTATATCCTTTATAAAATCCCTTCAGGAGAAAAGTCAAAATCTTTAGATCAGGTGGAAGACTGTTTAGAGTTTTTAATTTCACAAGAAGCTGATAAAAGCGACTTTATCTTAGGTATTGGTGGTGGTGTGGTGACCGATATCACAGGTTTAGTAAGCACTATATATAAACGAGGTATTCCATTTGCATTTATGCCTACCACTTTATTGGCTATGGTAGATGCCTCTATTGGCGGTAAAAATGGAGTGAACACCAAACAGGTTAAAAATGTGATTGGAACTATTGCACTGCCTGAGGCTATATTATTAAATGTGGATTATTTAAAGACTTTGCCTAAACTGGAATGGCAAAATGGTTTTGCGGAAATCATCAAACACGGTTTCATTTCTTCTGAAGATATTTTAGAAGAGTTGGGTAAAAACAGTATTGCTGAATATAGAAGTAATCCATCTTTAATTCAGGATTTGGTTTTAAAAGCTATGGAAGTTAAGTTGAAGGTGGTGGAAAAGGATCTTTTAGAACAAGATGATAGAGTGAAATTGAATTTTGGACATACTTTTGGACATGCATTTGAAGTCGTTGAAGAAGTGCCTCATGGATATGCAGTTATTAAAGGAATGTATTGGGAGTTGAAATTTTGGGAAGAAACCAAAAACTCGATTGTTGCAAAAGAAGCACTAACATTATTGAATACTCTAACTGATCATTACTACCCACTCAACAAAACGATCAATCACAAAGAAAATATAGTAAAAGCATTAAAACAAGATAAAAAGAGACAGCAATCGGATGTACGAATGCCTTATTTAACGAAGTTAGGTGAGAGTCAAGTAGATACCGTGTCCTTAGATTCCTTAATTAATTTTATTTATGAACATTAAGTTGCAAACTTCCACGGTTTCTGGAAGTGTCCGGGCTCCAGCATCAAAAAGTTCTGGTCAGCGTTTGTTGTTGATGAGTTTATCTAAACAAAATACGCTTCTGGAAGGTATGGGTCAAGATGCAGATTCTACTGCTATGTTGAATGTTCTTGAGCAATTACCAATGAACATTAACAAAGAAGGAAAACAACTTATACTTCAATCAAACTGGAAACCTACTGTGTCAGACATTGGAAATTGGAAAGAAAGTTTAGAAGTGGATTTAGGAGAGAGTGGATTTGCTATGCGTACTTTGATATTTGTTTTGCCATTATTTTCAAAACGTGTTGTTTTACATCAACAAGGTACACTACATCAAAGAGATTTTTCTGAAATTAAACCTTTACTGAACATTTTAGGATTAGACATTATTTTCCAATCAAATCAAACGATTATTACAGGAAGTTTAGATTTCGAGGCGATTAAATCTTTGGAATCTTGGCCTGCTTTACAAAGTTCCCAATACTTATCTGGTTTTTTAATTCTCTTAGGACTTTTGATAGATTGGAAGTTGATTAATGTGGATGAAATTCAATTTGAAGTAGCAGAAATCAAGAGTTTGCCTTATGTATTGCAAACGATAGAGCACTTAGAATTAACAGGTCATGCTATTCCCTCTTTTTATGAAAATAAAGTTGAATTTTCAGTTGCTGCTAAAGTAAGTAATCAGTGGGAAGTGGACAAGGACTGGAGTAGTGCAGCTCTTTTGTTAGCAGCGGGTGTATCTACCTCACAAGAGTTTGTTGTAAAGGGTTTGGATTTGTTTCGCACACAAGCAGATAAGAAAATCTTAGAAGCTCTTCAAGATATGGGCATGCAAATGTCGATTCGATCAGATGAAATTGAATTAAGGTATACTAAAAAGAAAAGTGCTTTTCAAATTGATGCTACGGATTGCCCGGATTTATTTCCTGCTTTAGCTGTTATGGCATCTTGTTGTGAAGGGACTTCAGTCATTGAAGGAGTACATCGATTAAGCAATAAAGAAAGTAATCGTGCGGAAGCTCTGGTAGAAAGCTTTCAAACATTAGGCATCGATATTAGAATTCAAGATGATTTGATGATTATTAAAGGTGGAAAGCCCAAAGGTGGGATTGTTCATTCTTATAAAGATCATCGTATGGCGATGGCATTAAGTATCTTAGCTATGAGATCACAAGAAGAAATCGAAATTCAGGATGCAGAAGTGATTGAAAAATCATATCCCGGATTTTTCGATGATTTGAAGTCTTTAGGTTTGGAATTTAAGCGAAGCAACTAAGTATATCAATGGATTATAAAGTATATTTTTTGAAAAACTTTTTAGTCCCCTCAATTTTACTATTTTTGTATCTATAAAAACAATCACGAATGCGTTATAATAAGGTTAATAACATCACCGGATGGGTCATTTTTGCCATTGCAAGTTTTGTTTATTTAAGTACTATTGAAGCCACTTCCAGTTTATGGGATTGTGGTGAATTTATTTCTACTTCATATAAATTAGGAGTTGCTCATTCTCCAGGCGCACCATTATTTATGATGATGGGCAGGATATTCAGCATGTTTGCAACGAGTCCTGAATATGTCGGTTTGATGGTCAATGCTATGAGTGGTTTATTTAGCGCATTAACTATTTTATTTTTATTTTGGACCACGACTCACTTTGCAAGAAAGTTAGTTGTTAGGCAATCCGGATTAACAGTTGAAAACTTAGGTACTCCTCAAATTATTGCAGTGATGGGAGCGGGTATTGTTGGCGCATTAGCTTATACTTTTTCAGATACTTTCTGGTTTTCAGCAGTAGAAGCAGAAGTTTATGCGGCGTCTTCGATGTTCACAGCGCTTGTTTTTTGGGCAATTTTCAAATGGGAAAATGTTGCAGATAAGCCTTATGCGGATAGATGGTTGGTTTTTATATTTTATGTGATGGGTTTGTCGATCGGAGTTCACTTGTTAAACCTATTGACGATTCCAGCATTATTAATGGTTTATTACTTTAAGCGTTATCCTATTACTTTGAAAGGAAGTATTATTGCTTTCTTAATAGGAACTGCAATTTTAGGCTTTATTCAGTTTGGTATCATTCAATATTTGCCAATTATTGCCTCGAAATTTGATTTCTTCTTTGTGAACACGTTGAATTTATCTTTCCATTCTGGAACTTTAGTGTTTATTTTATTATTAGGTATTACGATTGCATTATTACTTCGTTGGGCTCATAAGAAGCAACATTATATATTTCATGTAGCTACTTTATGTGTTGCTTTTTTAATAATTGGATATTCAAGTTATGTAACGGTTGTATTAAGATCATCAGCAGGTGTTCCTATCAATATGACGAATCCTGACAACATCATGAGTTTGATTCCTTATTTACAAAGGGATCAATATGGCTCTCAACCTTTAGTATCGGGTCCTGACTTTGATGCTAATTTGGTAAGAACTAAAGATGGACGTGCTTTGTACGATGGTATTAAGAAAGATGGAAAAGATTTTTATTATAAAACCGATAATAAAGTATCCTATGTTTTTGATAAAAATAGAATTTTCCCAAGATTGTGGAGTACGCATGATCAAAGACACGAACAGTTTTATCGCTCTTATTTAGGACTTTCTGAAAACCAATCTCCTTCTGGAATTGATAATCAGAAGTTCTTCTGGGGATATCAAGTGAATTGGATGTGGTGGCGTTACTTTATGTGGAATTATGCTGGCAGACAAAATAATTACCAAGGTCAAGGAGAAGCTAAAAATGGGAATTGGATTTCCGGAATTTCATTTGTTGATAAAGCCTTAGGTCGTGGGAACATGGATTTGTTGTCAGACGACTACGCTAATAACCAAGCAAGAAATGAATATTATTTCTTGCCATTCATCTTAGGTATTTTCGGATTAATATATCATTGGAATCGTGAGAAAGAAGACAGTATAGTCATTATATTATTATTCATTTTTACCGGTTTAGCAACAGTGGTCTATTTAAATAATACACCTTTACAGCCTCGAGAGCGGGATTATGCCTTTGCAGGTGCCACGTATGCATTTGCGATGTGGATAGGTATTGGGGTTTTATCTTTAGCAAATGCTTTTGGTAAAATAATTAAGGGAAGTGGCGCGCCTATTATTGCCACAGTATTGGCATTAGTTTCCGTACCTGTATTAATGGCGAAGGAAGGTTGGGATGATCATAATAGATCAGGCAATACTTTAGCTAGAGATCATGCTTATAATATCTTAAGTTCTTTAGACTCCAACGCTATTTTAATTACTAATGGAGATAACGATACGTATCCGTTATGGTTTTTACAAGAGGTAGAGGAATTTAGACGAGATGTGAGGATTATCAATGCCAATCTATTAGGAATGGCTTGGGCTAATAACCATATGGCTTATAAGATTAATGATGCAGATCCAGTTCCTGTCATCTGGACTCCTGAGCAATATATCGATGGGGATATGAATTATATTTTATATAATAAACATCCTCAGTTGAATGAGCACAGTTATTATAATCTTAAAGAAGTAATTACTTTCTTTAGTGATAAGAAAAACAGAGTACCAACGAATAGTGGTGGGTTAATGAGCTATTTCCCGACTAGGAATTTAGAGGTGAATGTAGATAAAGCTGCTTTATTAAAATCAGGTTGGGTGAGTTCATCTTATGCTGATCAAATAGCAGACAAGATTCGTTTTGTATTTCCAAAAACCAGCATGACGCGTTCAGACATGGCTATATTAAACATTTTAGCGGGTCAAGCAGAAACAGGTTGGGATCGTCCTATTTACATTATTGCTAATAATGATAGGTATGGATTAGATGATTATTTCTATAGAGTTGGAGCAACGGAGAAGTTTATTCCTTTATCACCTGAAACAAGGATGCAAGGTCAAATTCCTCAATATGATGTAGATAAGAATTTAGATTTATTATTAAATGTTTATCAATACGGAAATGCAAAGGACAATAAGCCTTATTTTGATGATAAACATAAGTATGTGATCATGGGTTATAGAAATCAAGCTACGGAATTAGCTATGGATTTAGCGAATAGCGATAGAAAAGCGGAAGCTATTCAGGTGATGGATGATATCATGAACAGAATATCAAAAGAGAACTTACCTTATACTGTTAATTTGTATGATCAGACGTTTAGTAAAGTAGTATTTGCTTACTATTTAGCTGACGATCAAGAGAAAGCAAGAAAATACGCGGATGCATTATTAGATAATGGAATCAAAGAGTTTGCTTATTATAAAGATTTGAAGCCGAGCATGAAGGGAGGGACGAATGCGTATTACTCTCAAGTTTATGTTCAAGTTATTAGCAATGTAATTCAATATGCTAAACAATTTGATCCTGAACAAGCTACTAAAATGGAAAAAAGACTTTCAGAGTCAGTCCCAATGGAATTTTTAGCAGGTAATTAATTGAAAAAAAAGCAAAAAAATAGAGGTAATATTTCATTCTTGATTTTTATCCTTAAATTTGTACATATAATTAGGTCTTTTAGATATATTAAAATATTTAAAAGACCTCTATTTTCATTTTAAATCACCCTATGGATACTGTACCGGTCATTGATTTGTTGTTGTTGACTAGCAATGCTGCATCAGCAGGTAGCAATGTCTTCTATTTGTTTTTGACCTTCTTTTTAGTGTTTTTAAATGGATTTTTTGTAGCAGCAGAATTTGCAATTGTTAAAGTGAGATCAACGCAAATTGAAATTCAACCGAATGTAAATAAGCGCTTAGCTATAGCATCAAGATCTATCATTAATAATTTAGATGCTTATTTAGCGGCAACTCAATTAGGTATTACCCTCGCATCTTTAGGTTTAGGTGCGGTAGGTGAACGAGCTTTAACTCCTATTATAAAGAGTGGTTTTGCTTTGATGAATTTAACCGATCCGAAGTGGTTAGATTTAGCAGATAGAATATCATTTCCTTTAGCTTTTGTTATTATTACTATTTTACATATTGTATTTGGTGAATTAGCGCCTAAGTCTTTAGCTATAAGACATCCCGCGAAAACAACTTTTGCAGTTTCTTTTCCATTGAAAATATTCTATGCTATCTTTAGACCTTTCATTTATGTTTTAAATGGTTTTGCAAACTTCATGCTTAAACTTGTAGGGATAAAACCTTTGCATGGTACCGATATTCATACCGAAGAAGAGTTAAGAGTAATCATAACAGAAAGTCATGAAGGTGGTGCTATTGAAGAAACCGAAAGAGCTTTAATCCAAAATGTATTTGATTTTGATGATAGAAGAGTACTTAATATTCAGACTTTAAGAAAGAATATTTCTGCAGTTGAAATTAATACAACGGTTAAGAAAGCTATTGAATATGCGATGGAAGAAGGTTATTCCAGATATCCAGTGTATGAAGAAAATTTAGATAATATTAGAGGTGTTTTATATACTAAGGATTTAATACGTCATGTCTTAGATCATCCTGAACATAAAGAAATAGCACCTATTATCAGACCTGCTACTTTTATTTCAGAATCAGCTAAAATTAAAAACGTACTAAAAGAGTTCCAAAAAACCCACGTTCAAATGGGTATTGTTACCAATGAAATTGGTGAACTAACAGGTATAGTTACCATGGAAGATATATTAGAAGAATTAGTGGGTGAGATTCAAGATGAGTATGATAATGAAAAGCCTATTGTGGAACAAACTGGTGAAAAGACATTTTTAATTAATGCGCATCAGCCATTATCAGATATAAATAAATACATTCCTTTCAATTTGCAAGAGGGTGATCATTATGAAACCTTATCTGGATTAATTACAGAAATTACGGAAGATGCTCATTTAGAAGAAGGTTCTGTGATACAATTAAACGGATATGAAGCCATAATTCTTAAGATGTACCGTAATTCTCCGGAAATGGTACAATTAACATTACAAACAGATTTAGAACAAGATAAAGATTCATGAAAAAATATTATTCTGACGAAGAAGTAGCTATTCAAAAAGAAAGTGCCCTATTGGTAAGTAAAACTTTAGCTTATTTAGCGGAAGAAATTAAAGAAGGTATGTCCACTTTAAAGATGGATGAATTAGCAGAAACTTTTATTAGAGATCATGGCGGTGTACCGTCTTTTAAAGGATACGGCGAACCTGGAAATGTTTTTCCTGCAAGTTTATGTATTTCTGTAAATGATGCGGTAGTTCACGGTTTTCCGTCTAAATACGAAGTGAAACCAGGGGATGTATTATCTATTGATTGTGGGATTTATAAAAATGGTTTCCATGGAGATCATGCTTATACTTTTATCATTGGTGAAGCACCAGACGAAATTAAAAAATTAGTGGATCGCACTAAAGCCTCTTTATATGCAGGTATTGAACAAGCAATTGTAGGTAATAGAACAGGGGATATTGGTTTTGCAGTGGAGCAAGCTACTTTTAAGAAATATAATTACGGTGTAGTTAGAGAGTTAGTAGGACACGGCGTAGGAAGAAACTTACATGAAGATCCTCAAGTTCCAAATTATGGAAGAAGAGGTTCGGGTAAAAGGTTAGTAGAAAATATGATTTTGGCTATTGAGCCTATGATTAATTTAGGGACAAGACACGTTTTTACGGACAAAGATGGTTGGACGATACGTACTACTGATGGCAAACCTTCTGTTCATTTCGAGCATAACGTTTGTGTGAAAAAAGATCAACCAATTATATTATCTGATTATAGTATTATTGAATTAGCCGAAAAGAACAATTTAAATTTATTATCATAAATTATATTTAGCATTATATGTCATCATTTATTATTGAAGGAGGAAGGAAATTACATGGAGAAATTCAACCGCAAGGAGCAAAGAATGAAGCCCTTCAGATATTGTGTGCCGTTTTATTGACAGATCAAAAAGTGACTATTCATAACATCCCTAATATATTGGATGTTAATTTATTGATTGAGTTATTAGGATCGATTGGGGTAGAGGTTGAAAATCTCGGCGACGGAACTTATACTTTCCAAGCAGAAAATATAGATATTACTTATTTACATCAAGAAGATTTCAAACGTAATGCAGGAAAACTAAGAGGTGCAGTGATGTTAGCGGGTCCATTATTAGCCCGTTTGGGTAAAACTTATTTGCCTCAACCTGGAGGAGATAAAATAGGAAGACGTCGTTTAGATACACATATTTTAGGATTAAAAGCTTTAGGCGTTGATTTTGTATATCATAAAGGCGTTAAAGAGTTCTTTTTAGAATCTCCTAATGGCTTGAAAGGTAATCGTATACTTTTAGAAGAACCTTCTGTTACGGGTACTGCCAATATCATTATGGCAGCTAGTATGGCAGATGGTGAAACTCAAATTTATAATGCTGCTTGCGAACCCTATATTCAACAACTTTGTAAGATGTTGATCAGTATGGGAGCAAAGATTGAAGGAGTTGGAAGTAATCTGCTCATCATAGAAGGTGTAAGTACTTTAAATGGTTGCGAACATAGAATGTTAGCCGATATGATTGAAGTGGGCTCTTTCATCGCTTTAGCAGGCATGACGCAGAGTTCTATTTTGATTAAGAATGCTGATGTGTCGCATTTAGGAATGTTGCCGAATGTATTTGAAAAAATGGGTTTGGAACTTCATTTCCAAGAGAACGATATTTTTGTACCAGCAATGGATACTTACAAAATTCAAAGTTTTATAGATGGTTCGATTTTAAATATTAATGATCATCCTTGGCCAGGTGTTTCTCCGGATTTGTTAAGTGTATTATTAGTGCTCGCAATTCAAGCGAAAGGTAATGTGATGATACATCAAAAGATGTTTGAGAGTCGCTTATTCTTTGTAGATAAGTTGATTGATATGGGAGCGCAAATAGTACTTTGTGATCCACATAGAGCAGTGGTGATGGGATTAAATAGAGAGTATCCTTTGAGAGGTTTGACCATGTCATCTCCTGATATTAGAGCTGGTGTTGCCTTATTAATTGCTGCATTATCAGCGGAAGGAACTAGTGTCATAGAAAATATCAATCAAATAGATAGAGGATATGAAAATATCGATGGAAGATTAAATGCTTTAGGCGCATCCATTCAAAGAACAGAAAGATAGAATCCTTATTTCATTGTTAGGTTATAAAATTTAAAAATCCGTCCATTAACAAACGTTAGTAGACGGATTTTTTTGACTTCTATTTAATGATAAAGTACTTTATTTCATCTTTTTCTTTTCTTTATAGTATAATTTACTGCACTTTTCTTGGAATTCGGATTGAGATGCACCATCGAATTCCTCTAAATATATTTTAGGGAAAAACATTTTACTTTTTATGGTAGGCATTTTAATTAATGCATTTTTATGGATATCATAATGATGCCATTCACCAATATAATCGTTTGTCAATAGATTTACACTTGATTCTCCACTCCCGTCATTAGAAGCTGGCCCAAATTCGTATCTGCTCATACCAATAAGCCTGATTTTTTTATCTTTAGGTTCATACCGAAATTGATTAGCATATCCTGCTCTCATGTGATTTACAAAAAACTCAAAGCCGTTTTTTGTCGCTCTAACGCCTGCATTCATTTCATGACTTAATTCCGATTGACTATAAAGAGCTTGGAAGTGATGAGTAGAAAGTTTACATACGATAATATTTCTGTTTTGATCATACCAAACACTGTCTTTAATACCATCACCATCTAAATCTTTAATGACTTCTTGAGAGGAAGTGTTTTGTGCAATGATCATTAAAAATAGTGAAAGTAAGTATTTCATAAATTGTATAATTGACCACGGAATAGAATATATGAGACTAAAAAAACGAACTAATAATATTAGAACGCAGCGGTTTTATTCTTGATCATTGATTTAGTAAAATTTTATTTCTGAGAAGGTAATAACGATATTGCATTAGAAAATGCAATAAATCGCGGATCTAGATAAATTAAAATATTGGTTTCGAATGTTAATTCATTTTAAGTGGCGCCACTAAATGGAAAGTTGGAATATAGACTTCAAAGCGTTCTTTGTTGTACTTGTTTTCCATGATATAATGTCCGCTCATTTTTCCTAATTCTGATTCCAAAAGCACTCCTGAAATGTATTCAAAATCTTCATTTGGATATAATAAAGGTTGTTTTCCAACCACACCTTCTCCTTCTACAAATTTGACCATTCCATTGGCTTCCACTATTTCCCAAAAACGAGAAACTAATTGAATAGGATGATTTGATAAGTTTTTAATCACAATCTTATAAGCAAATGCAAAGTAAGATTGATTGCCCATTGATTCCACACCTTTGTAAGTACTTTTTACTGTAATACTTACTCCTTCCGTTATCTTTGTTGTCATACTTGCCTAAATTAACTCTTATTAGCAATACTATAAAATTAGTCTTTTTTAATTTAATAAATGCTCTTTTAAAAAACGGTCGATTAAATGAAATTCGAATCCTCTTTGTACAAGAAATTGCTTAATCTTATTTCTTTTCGTCCAATGGTTTTTTTCTCTAGATAATTCCTTTTCTTTTTGTTTTAAAAGTTTTAATAAAAGTGCTTCGTAATCCTCTTCATCAATACCTTTTAAAGCTTTCTCGATGAGTGATGGAGGGACTTCTTTTTGTTTTAAGCCTTGAGTGATTTTCATTTTCCCCCAACCGTTATAATTGAATTTACCTCTAGCGTAACCTTCTGCGAATCTTTGTTCACTTAAAAAATTCTCTTCAATTAAGAACATAATAATCTCTTCAGCTTCATACTCATCATATCCTAAAGATCTGATTTTCTGACGCGCTTCTGAGTGCGAACGTTCTCGGTAAGCACAATAATCCAATACTTTTTTAAGGTAGCTTGTAATCTCCATATTAAAAAAACCTTCTGAAAAAGTTCAGAAGGTTGTAGTTTTTATCTTAATCTATCTAAAGATTTTAATAGCTTCTCGTCTTTTCGAATTCCGGCAATGGCCATAATTAAACACAATATAGTAAATATAGGTAAAAAAGCACCTATCCAAAAATAACCATCTTGACCAAAAGTCATCTTTTGAACTTCTTCGAAATCATTAACACTTTTAAATATCCAAGCTAATAAACCTATGTTGACTACTACATTGAAATAGGTCATTTGCTTTTGATTTTTTCTATTTTTATATCTAAAAACGGCCCAAAGGCTTAAGAAAAGTGTTAGCGCATTAATAATTACTGCGATGTAATCCCCACCTATCTTTAAAGCATTATCTCCTGCTTTAAAAACAGGTATTACAAATAAAACTGCGGAAAGCAAAAAAGCTAATAATAGCCAAATTGTTTGAATACGTTGTATCATAAAAATATTATTTAATTATAGAATCAATATAAGGATGTAACACTTTTGGTAAATGAATACCATCTTCTTTTTGGAAGTTCTCTAAAATAGCAGCATAAATTCTCGGCAAAGCCAAAGAACTACCATTTAATGAGTGTGCTAATTGAACTTGCTTATTTTCATTTCTATAACGTATTTTCATTCGATTAGTTTGGAAACTTTCAAAATTGGATACCGAACTAACTTCTAACCATCTTTTTTGCCCTGCACTCCAAACTTCAAAATCATAAGTCATAGCAGAAGCAACGCCTAAATCACCTCCACATAAACGTAAAATTCTATATGGAAGTTCCAAGTTGATTAAAAGTTGTTCAACGTGAGCCACCATTTCATCTAAAACTTGATAGGAATTCTCTTGCTTTACGATATGTACAATCTCTACCTTATCAAATTGATGTAATCTGTTCAATCCTCGAACATCTTTACCATAAGATCCTGCTTCTCTTCTAAAACAAGGTGTATATCCCGTCATTTTAATAGGTAGCTTTTCAAATTCTATGATGTCGTCTCTCCAGATATTCGTTAAAGGTATCTCAGCAGTTGGAATCATATAAAAATTATCCGTTTGCATATGATACATTTGACCTTCTTTGTCTGGTAATTGTCCAGTCCCATAAGCAGAAGCTTCATTAACCATGTGTGGCACATAGTATTCTTCATAGCCTGCGTCAATATTATATTTTAAGAAATAAGAAATTAAAGCTCTTTGTAAAGCAGCTCCTTTCCCGGTATAAACTGGGAATCCACTTCCTGTGATTTTATTTCCCAATTCGAAATCAATCAAGTTGTATTTAGCTGTTAACTCCCAGTGAGGTAATGCATTATCATGCAATTCTGGTAGATTTTTCGCATCTTTAATGACATCATTATCTTCTTCAGTATTGCCATTAGGTACTAATTCATGCGGTACATTTGGAAGGTCTACTAAAAGTTCATAAATCTCTTCTTCTAATTTTTGAAGTTTTTGTGACCAATCTTTGGCTTCTTCTTTTAAACTAGATACTTCATTTTTAATGATTTCTGCTTCATCCTTTTTGCCTTGACCCATTAATGTTCCAATCTGTTTTGATTGTTGATTCATTACTGCTGCAGCTTGTTCAGAAGATTGCTGAACTGTTCTTCTTTCTTCGTCTAATTTTAATATTTTTTCGATAGAAGCTGTAGCATCAATGTTTCTTTTCTTTAAACCATTAATAATTGCTTCTTTATCTTGTCTAACTCTTTGAATGTGTATCATGTTGTTTATAAATAATCTTAAAAATAAAGCTTGAACAAAAATAAGCAAATCCTTTTCAATAGTTGCAAATTTACAATATTCTATTAAGGATGTAAAAAAAATAGCTCCTACATCTGATAGATTAGGAGCTATTTATATGTCAATTCTGATATTTTATTTTACATCACCCATTAATTTTCTCACTAAAGGCGAAATGGCAATAAGTACCACACCTGCAATCAGCGCATAAATAGCTAACTGTTTATAACCAGCAGTGTAATTGATTAACTTTTCATCTAATGGTGCTTTTTCAGAAGCTTCTGATATGCTTGCACCTAATAAACCTGCTACATATTGACCGTAAGCACTGGCTAAAAACCACATACCCATCATTACACCTTGTAATTTCATAGGAGCTAACTTAGTCATAATAGATAAGCCAATAGGGGATAAACATAATTCACCAAAAGTAATGACCAAGTAGGCTAATGCAAAAACATCTAAACTTGTTACACCACTTCCAACAATGAGTTCAAAAAATCTTGTTGCATAAAGCACGTAAAATCCACCTGCTAAGAATAAGAAACCCAATCCAAATTTAACTACCGTATTAGGTTCGATTTTCTTTTTTGCTAAAGCCACCCATATGAGACCGACTATAGGAGCAAATATAATTACAAATACAGAGTTGGCAGAGTTGTTCACCCCATTAGGATCTAATTTAATGGAGCCTAATAAAGTATCATCTAAGTTATGTGCTGCAAATATGCTTAAAGAGCCACCACTTTATTCGAAGAATGCCCAGAAAATAATTGAGAATAAAATGAATACCAAAGCAGCAATCAGTTTTTTAGACTCTTCCCAAGTGTGTTTAGTCATTTCATAAGCTAGATATAATAAGGTTGCAGGGCCAATGATATACATAAACCAATCTGTATATTCTGGAGTCTTAACCATCATCATTATCAAAGGAATACAAGCAATTGTACCAATGTAAACTGCTATTTCGAACCACTTTGCTTTTTTAGCCTTCGGATGTTCTGTAACTACAACTTCACCATTTTCAAGACGTTCTTCTTTACTTTTAAAAGGTGATAAACCAATCGGACCTAAATTCTTTTTAGTCATTAAAAATACTAATAATGATATAGTCATTACAATCCCCGCTAAACCAAAAGCCACATTCCAACGTAATTCTTCTGGAATAAAGCTGGAAAATAATTGTCCTTTACCAATTGCGATACAACCATATCCACCTAATAAAGCACCTATGTTAATCCCAGAATAGAATAAAGAGAAACCTGCGTCTCTTCTTGCATCTCCCGGCTTGTATAAAGAACCTACCATTGTAGAAATATTTGGCTTAAAGAAACCAGTACCTACGACAGTGAAACTAATACCTAAAAAGAAATTATATTCCGGAACAGGATTGAAGGCTAAAATAGCACTTCCAAGAATCATAAGTAAGCCACCCCAAAATAAGGATTTCCTGAATCCTAAAATTTTATCAGCGAAAAGACCACCGATAAAAGTAAATGCGTAAACAAAAGCTTGTGTTGCTCCATATTGCAAATTCGCTTGCGATTCGGACATGTGAGCACCATCCGTTAAGACTAATTCAGTAATCATGAAATAGACTAAAACGCCTCTCATTCCATAGAAGCAGAAACGTTCCCACATTTCTGAGAAGAATAAAGACCATAACTGCTTAGGGTACTTCCCTTTGAAATTATGAATTTCTTCTAACGTTAAGGTTGTTGATTTTTCATAAGTGTGATTTAAAATACTAAAAGCTTATTTTACACCGTGCATTAATTTCTTAATCACCGGATTCAAGAGTGCTATAAGAACTCCTGCAATCAATGGAACAAAAGTGAAAATTAAGAAGAAATAACTCATGCTGTGTTTTGCAGAGATAGAATCAATCATTCCACCCATTGAACCAGCCAACTTATTTCCAATCGCAATCGCTAAATACCACATACCAAACATGAATGCAATCATTCTTGGAGGTACTAATTTACTTACATAACTCAATCCTACTGGAGATAAACATAACTCTCCTAAAGTATGGAATAAGTAAGCTAAGATTAACCATATAATACTAACACGCACTGCACCTGCTGCTGCTCCTTGAGGAATAATAGAAGATCCGTAAGCTAAAATCGCAAAACCAATACTCATTAAAATTAATCCTAAAGAGTATTTCATAGCAGCGCTTGGATTATACTTACTATCCCACCATTTAGAGAAGAAAGAAGCAAGCGCAATAATAAAGAAAGAGTTCAAAATACTAAACCAAGAAGTAGTGATTTCTACTTTATTTCCAACGTGTTTAGATATTTTTGCAGATACAATTTCAGACGGTTTACCATGTAGTGCATATAAGCCAGCTACTTTAGTGACTTCTTCATCATTCAAATAAATTAAATCACCTAACTCTTCATGTAATAGAATGCTTGATCCCGCTACAAGTGATTCTTGAGACGCAATAGTAATAGTTGTATCTCTTACATTTTCATTCGCCACTTGCATCGTTTCATGAACAGGAACCCAATGCATCACAGCAGCGCCTTCTTCATCCATAACTTGATTTCCAGTCTCGTCAACTTTATTAACATAGGTTTGCTGATAAGTTACTTCATACGCTTGAGAATCTAAATCAAACTTCAACATCCAAATAACTACAGCCCAAACGCCTAAGAAGCTTACACCTAATATAATATTTGATAAAGCTATTCTCTTAAATGTTTTCTTGAATAATAAATAGAGTACCCAAGTTATAATAACTAATGGAATGAGCGTCAATAAGGAATTGACCACTAAATATATTTGAGCTCCTGTACCGACGAAAGTTCTTTGAGTATAATCTCTCGCAAATAATACCAATGAAGTCGCTCCTTGTTCAAAACTCACAAAGAAAAACACGGTAAAAATAGCAAAAATAATTACTGCAATCATTCGATCTCTAATGACCCTTTCATATCTGATGATCCTGGTAATAATCAAGTATAAAAACAAGACTAAACCTAATATTGTTATGACTAATGGACCACCTAAAGTCTCTTTATTTAATAAGAACTTCTCGGGTAATAAATGAATACCACCAATTTTAGAAACGGGGTCATTAATTAAGTAAAGCAATCCAATCACTGAAGTGATTAAAATTAATATTTTATCTAAACGAGTAAAAGGATTTCTGCTTGATTTGTTAGGGATGATTTTTCCTGTTACTTCATCTGTTAACTCTTCTTCAAACACTTCATTTGGATCCACACCTTTATTTGGTTTTCCTCCTATTTTTCCAAACAGAGGTCCTGCTAACCAAAATTGTAACATTCCTAAAAGCATGAAAATACCAGCTAAACCGAAGCCCCAGCTCCAGCCTACTTTTTCCGCTAAATATCCACACAACATCATTCCAAAGAATGCACCTGCGTTAACACCCATGTAGAAAATAGTATAAGCACCATCTTTTTTCTCTGGAAGGTAAGTATACATTTCAGAAATAATCGAGGTGATATTAGGTTTGAAAAAACCAGTTCCTATGACTAAAAGGGCTAGACCAGCATATAAAGAAAACTCGGTTTCTAATGCCATAGAAGCGTGTCCTAAAGTCATGACTATACAGCCAATGACAACGGCAATCCTATATCCCGTAAGCCTATCCGCGATGAGACCACCTACAATTGGGGTTAAATATAACAAACCTGCATAAGTACCAAATAATGCACCCGCATTTTCAGCGGTCCATTCCCAACCTGGGTTACTCCCAATGACAGCCATGGTTAAGAAGTTTATGAGTAATATACGCATCCCATAAAACGAGAAACGTTCCCACATTTCTGTGAAGAATAAAACGAATAAACCAGCTGGATGTCCCAGAACTTGACTGTCAAAAAAGCTTTTATGATCTTGAGGTATAGCTTCTTTCATGAAATATTAATTTAAAATCAATGCCCAGGAAATAATAACACTTAGGGCTAAAATGTAATTATGCCACAATTTAGAAAAAAAACGAAGTATTAGCGAATTTTCAATCTTAAACTTTTGATTTGTTAATGAACACGATGTGAAAATGTTACAGGGTATAAGTCTCTCATCAATAGAAACGAAAAACAAATGTTTAAATCAGTTATTTTGTACAAGGTAAATAATTAATTCTTCAAAATAATTAGCAAGTTTTAAAATTCTTTGTTATTTTGTTAATATAACTACGGAAATATGAAAAAAATAATTTATTTGGGTTTGGGAATAGCAACAATTGCTATGTCGAGTCTATTATTTACAGCATGTGTAAAAAAAGATTTTAAACCACCAATAGATAATAGTCAATATGATCCAGAATTGGATGTGACACATACCATTCAACAAATTCAAGTCCTTCCACAAAATCAAATGATTGAAGAAGATATTATTATTCAAGGCGTTGTCGTAATGGATGATAAAAGTGGAAACTATTTTAAGAAAATAGTTATTCAAGACGAAACCGGTGGAATGGAGTTATTAATCGATCAAAATAACCTCTATAATGATTACCCGATTGGTAGAAAGATATATGTAAAGTTGAAAGGGTTGTATTTAGGAAACTATGCCAGCAACTTACAATTAGGTTATACACCTGATGCTGGAGGTTCTTTATCTCAGATCCCATTTATTTTAGTAGATAACTTTATCGTTAAGGCAAATTACCCTAATGAGATTACTCCTGAAGTTGTGACTTTAAGTGAATTAGCTTCTCCAAATGGGGCTGCACAATATTTAAATACAGTTATTAAAATTGAAGATGTAGAATTTGCTCCAGAACATGCTGGTGTGAGTTATGCTCAGTTAGCAAGTTTGGCTTCTGCTACAAATCGTAATATTAAAGATTGTTCAAGTGGTTCAATTATATTAAGAACAAGTGGATATGCACAATTTCAATCAGAATTGACACCTACCGGAAATGGTTCTTTAACTGCAATTTATACACGTCATAATAATACACCTCAATTGTTTATCAGGAATACAGATGATGTTCAATTTAATAATGAGCGTTGTGATGGTACTGATCCAGGTCCAGTTGATGTAACACATATTTCTATGGACAGTTTAAGAAGTCTTTTTTCTGGAACTGATGTAACTTTACCTGCTATTAAAGTGAGTGGAATTGTAATTTCTGATATTGATCATGGGAATGTATCTCATAGAAATGTAGTTGTACAAGGATCTAGTTCTGATAAAGGTGTTGTTTTGTTTTACAATCAAGGAACAGATTATAAGTTAGGAGATAGTATTGAAGTAGTACTTACTGGAACTGTTTTAAAAGAGTTTCAAAATAAGTTAGAAGTGGAAGGCGTGGATATTTCTCAAACAGTAGTACATGCTCAAAACCGCTCTATTACTCCAAAATTAGTAACTATAGGTGAAATAGTTGCCGATAGAAAGAAATATGAATCAACATTAGTGAAAATTGTAAATGCAAGTTTTGAATCAGGAGCTCCAACATATAATGGATCTAATGGAAACTTAAGTATTACAGATGGTACAGGAACTATAAAACACTATTCAGCATTGAATGCGACTTTTAAAGATGATCCATTACCAGCGAGTCCTGTACAATCAATTACTGGATTTATAGATTTACATAATCAAAATATACAAATCAGATTCCGTAATCCTCATGCTCCAACGAATGACGTGATGCCGTAATTTGATCTCTTAAAATATAAACTCATAAAAAACGCTTAGCAAAATTTGCTAAGCGTTTTTTTTATGGGATAAATATTATAATTTATAGACTATGAAATAACCAATTCTGTTTCTATATCTACGGTGCCTACGAGTACTTTATGTACGGGACAGGCATCTGCGATAGCTAATAATCTACTTTGTTGCTTTTCTTCTAAGTTGCCCACCCATTGAACTTTTCTTCTAAATATGGCGTGTTTTTCCTTTCGTTGATGTTCTACATCTACTGTTACATGTATCTCATCTACTTCCCATTCCTTACGGTCAATATACATTCTTAAGGTAATAGACGTGCAACTAGCTAAAGAAGCTGCTAACAACTCGAAAGGATGCATGGCTTCGTCACCACCTCCTGATTCTTTAGGTTCATCAACAACCATCTGATGATTACGTGCCGTAATCTCTGTTCTGTAGTCTTTTTTTGTAATTGCTTTTACTTGTGTCATAAATTGTACAAATTGAATGAATAGTATGTAATCAAAATTTAGAAAACAGTAAGAAACTTCTTAGCTGAATTACTTTTTCATCTTGAAGATACAAAATTCCAAAGTATTCCTCCATTTTTAACCTATAGCCTAAGCTGATAGAATTATAAATATTTGCACTTTTATTATCCACTCAAAAGTATACACTACAATAATCAACATGGATAGAAATTGAGTATTTAGAGCATAAAAAAAGACCTTTACAAAGCATGTAAAGGTCTTTAATCTTTTTATAAATGGATTAATATATTATCGAACTAAAGTTACATTACCTGTGTAATCTTCATTTCTTCCATTTTTATAAACCACTGATATTTTATAAACATAAACACCCATTGGTTGTTCTACATCGTTAAATTTACCATCCCAGCCACGGCCGTTGATGTTGTTAGTTTCAAATACTTTTTGTCCCCAACGATTATATACTTCCATATTAAAGCTTGCAACTCCTTTAGTTAATAATTGACGAGGGAAGAAATGATCATTTCCACCATCTCCATTAGGAGAGAAAGCATTCGGAATATTAATGTAACAATCTTTATCAATCACTACTGATTCTGAACCTATACATCCAAAATTGTCAACTTCTAAAGTATATCTTCCAGGAACAGTTGCTACAATTGACTGATCTGTACTACCAGTTGACCATTTATAGTCAGCTCCAGGATAAGTACTTCCACTGATGTTGCTTAATGGAATTCCTTCCGTATCTAAACACATAGTCGAATCTTCAGCAAGTTTAATAATTGGCATTTCATTCACTAAGATAGTATCCAATATGGTTTCTGAAGGACAAACTAATGGATTAGAAGTCACAGAAAAATAATATTCACCATTACCTGTATAACTATGTGTTGCAGAAGCTGAAACAGGTGCTGCATCGTTCCAAGTGATTCCATCACCGAAGTTCCAATCTAAATTTAATGTAGATGTCGTACCACTTACGTCAATTCTAACTTGTCCACCTTCACAAATCTCATGATCAGATACATGTAGCTTTAGGTCAGGTAAAGAATCAATCAAAATTATATGCGTGTATTCTTTTACACATCCATAAGCGTCAGTCGCAGATAGCGTCACTTCATAAGTGCCAGGGAAATAATAAATGTGAGAAGGGCTATGAGCAGAGGACTGTTGTCCATTTCCTAAGTCCCAACTGAAATTAACGATATCGCCGTCACTAGTATTATTGAAATGAATTTCCTTGTACTCATTTTCACAAAGAGAATCATCTGATGGAACAAAAGAAACATCAAACACTCTACGTGTGTCAATAGTTTGTATTAATGAATCCACACAACCATTTTCATTTGTAATAATAAGTTTGATATCATATTCGCCTTGATTAGGGTAGTAATATGTCGGATTTCTATTCGTGTCAGGAGTTTGTACACCTACACCAAAAGTCCAAGCATAAGTACCTTCTTCACTCAGGTTGTTGATTTGAATATTATCACCATCGCATCCTAATAAATATTCAACTTCAAAATCTACATCTACTTCTTCTTCTCTTACAAATACAACATCTGTTGAATCAGAACATCCGAACTCATTTGAAATTACAGCTCTGAATTCACCAGGATCATTCACCGGGAAAATATGACTATTGTTATTTGGATTTTCTATTTCTATTCCATTTTTATACCACGTATATATTTGGTTAGGGAAAGGATATTTTAATATTAAACTCGTGTTACCACCTTTACAAAAGAATACGTCATCTGTTGTATGTAACCATTCCGCTACAGGTTGAGGATGAACTGTTAATTCAAGTCTGAAAACTGTTGGACATCCTGTTTCGTTAGGTACAACATCTTCATAAATAGTAGAACTTGTAAACTCTTGACCTCTAAATTCGAAAGTGTCTCCATAGCACATTTCATGTACTAAAGTATCTCTAATGACAGCATCTTGAATTATGCAAAAACCATTGATGATTGCCTCTTCATCTAACATACAAGGTTGATCTTCCAAACGTGCTTCGTAAAAACTAACACCTGGTTGAATTACAACGTCAATTGTTGGTCCAAAACCAATTGGATTAGGGTTTCCTTCTTCATACCACTCAACGTCATTCACATCTACATTCGCTAAAATCCCAATAGGATTATAAGGGATTTCTTCAATAGTGTACCCAGTAGTGCCATTTGGAGTGAATCTTCTTCCGTCTTCTTGGGCATTCCATACTAAGTTAACAGCATCACGTCCAGGAACTAAATCTTGTAAACCATCAAATCTTAAACCTTGAATTCCTGTACCACCTTGCCAAGCTGTACATGCTGTTCTATTTTTGATAAACATTTCAATAATGCCCCCATTTTCATAGAGTACTACTTGGTTTGTTTCCCTAATGGCTGGCGAAGTGCAACTAAAAGGAACAGTCTCACAAAACTCAACAACAAAAACTCTATTAGGTGCATTTCCGAAAGATTGATAGTTAATAAAACCAGGATTTGCAACCCCCATATTAATGTCTTGGAAAGGAAACATAACTACTCTGTCTAACTGACCATTACCTACAGCAGTGTTATAAACATAACTAGAGGATCCGGTCGCACGTCCAGGAACAAAACTTAAAAAGTTATTTGCAGAAATAACTACTTGAGTAAATGTTTCACTATAAAAAGTAAAAGGAAAACCTATTTCAAGCAATTCTCCGAAGACATCATCTGTTGTAATGTCATCAAATTGAGAAGTGAAACTTGCCGTAAGTGTTAAGGAGTCCCCAGGACAGAGTGCAGTATCTGCGGGACTTATCGAAATTTGCGCATTGGTGTTGAGCCCAATTGTCAATGCTAAGAGCATTAAAATACTAAACTTTGTAAATTTTTTAATCATTATTTCTTTTTTATGACATCAAAATACTAATAGCCTAAACCGTCTACTTCCTATATAGACGCTGAATTAACATTTTTAGTTGGCTAATATAATTTATAATTCTCTATTTTTACAGTATAATTATGAATTATTCATTGAATTATTTAAGAACTGACAAAATATGATCTTTAATCCATTACAATTGCATGTAGAAGCTGTGATTTTTGCTACAGACAAACCATTATCTGTTCAAGAAATTCTTGAAATTATTATTTCCTTAGAACAATTTAGTGAAGTTACGGAAAAAGAAATATTAAGTGGAATTCAGAGTAGTATTAATAAATATAATGATGATCAATTTCCTTTTCAAATCATCAAGAGTGGGGGTGGGTATCAGTTTGCTTCTAAAAATAGTTTTTATACTACTATTGCTAAAATTAATGAACAGAAATTCAGTAGAAGATTATCTCCAGCTGCTTTAGAAACTCTTTCCATTGTTGCTTATCAACAACCGGTTACTAAATTAGATATTGAGCAAATTCGAGGCGTAAGTGCGGACTATGCCATTCAAAGATTGTTAGAAAGAGATTTGGTTTATATTTCTGGTCGAAAAGAAGATGCCATAGGTAAGCCATTGATTTACGAAACAACACCTCAGTTTTTAGACTATTTAGGAATTAATCATTTGTCTCAATTACCGAAACTTTCTGAATTACCTAAGAGTGAAGAACAAGTTACAACTGTTCTTCAAGATCAATAGCTTGAGGTTGTGCACCAGTTACGCCACCACTTACAGCAAATTTCATAGCATCACCTGCAGACATGCCTGTTACTTTTTTAATAGCAGTTTTCGGAACAATAACTACCCAACCAGAAATGGCATAGGCATGAGGTAAATAAACAGCTACCATATTGTCCATGTTTTCAATTTTGGTTTGTGTGATAAAGCCTATTCTCCAAATTTGCGATGTAGTATCTACGTTAACCCAAACGGCTTCTTCGAATTTTTTATCCTCACCTACAAAAGAATTTAAAATATCTTTTATCGCATTGTACAAAAGCTTTACGCCTGGGGTTCTAGACAAAAGTCTATCCATGGATTTTACCATCCATCTGCCCAGCATAAAACGAGTGCTTAAATAGCCTGCAAAAGTGATGAATCCAATAATGAATAGTATGCCAAATCCAGGATATAGATCTTTAAATATTAAAGTATCTAAGGCATAGAATGCCCAGAATAAAATATAAGCGGTGAGCAATAATGGGCTTAATACTATAATTCCCTTTATAAAAGCGGATATGAAATTTTTAAACATGCGTTTTGACATAGTAATTTCCTTGAATTCAATTAACTTTGTTCAAAAATAATGAAATGGGCGTACAAGTCCTGATTTATAATATATTTTCATGGATAGTTTTTAAACTTCTTCCTATTGTAGGTTTTTGGAGTCCTAAACTAAAGAAGGGTATAGAGAGACGGAAACACACTATTTCAAGAGTTACCTCATTTAGGAAAAAATTCCCACATGCAAATGTCGTTTGGTTTCATTGTGCTTCATTAGGCGAGTTCGAACAAGCTTTACCATTAATAAAGAAGTATAAGCATACGCAACCTGATCTTAAGATTGCTGTGAGCTTTTTTTCGCCTTCAGGATATGAACCTCATCAGCAAAATGAACTTATAGACCTTTGTTTTTATCTGCCTTTTGACGCTCCTAAAGTATTACAAAAACTAACGTCGATTTTAATGCCCTCTAAAGTCATTATTGTTAAATATGAGTTTTGGTATTTCTTTTTAAAGTCTATAAAAGATTATGATATCCCGCTATATTTAATTTCCGCTTATTTTTTACCTCAGCAAATCTTTTTTAAAAAATGGGGTGGGTTACATCGAAAAATGCTTCATTTCTTTGATCATATTTTTGTTCAAGACCTCGCTTCTGTAGAGTTGTTGCAAAGTATTGGAATTGAAAAGGTAACCGTAAGTGGAGATACTCGAATAGATACGGCTTTGTTGACGAAAAAAGAAGTGAAACCTATTCCATATATTGATAAATGGTTGCCGACGCATGCTCAAGTAATAGTAGCAGGAAGCACATGGATAGAAGACATCGGATTATTGGCGAAAATCTATCCGCATTTTCAAGATTATTATTGGATTATAGCACCTCATGATATTAAGGATGAGAACTTGCAAGATATTCGTTCTAGTTTTCCACAGCAGCATATTGTTTTGTGGTCAGAACGAAAGGACTCTCATTTTGAGAAAACAAAAAACATCTTAATCATCGATACCATTGGTTTATTAAAACAAATTTATCAATATGCAGATGTTGTATGGATAGGTGGTGGTTTTAATCGATCGGGCATTCATAATTTAATTGAAGCGGCTGTTTTTGAAAATAGCATATATATAGGACCTAATTACGAAAGATTTAAAGAGGCAAAAGATTTAGTTGGTTTAAATGCTGTGAAAAGTACTACTGATGCCGAAGCGTTAGTTTCTTTTATAAAAGAAGAGGCAACTAGAATCCAAAGACAAGATTTGATTCAAGAATATATTCAAAGTCAAGCAGGTGCAACTCAAATAATTTGGGATCACATTGAAAAACATTAATTTAAAAATTGAGCAATCAAAATTTAATCATTTGCTTTCAAATTGGTATCTTTGGCTATTGATTTATAAAGTATTTAAGTAAAAAAATTATGGCATTAGATGTTATTGGTACCTTACATGAAATTCATGAACAACAACAAATCACACCAACATTTGCAAAAAGAGAGTTTGTGTTAGAAATTGTTGATGAGTCGCCTACGGGAATGACTTTTACTAACTACGCAAGTTTTCAGTTGATTAATAACAGTTGTTCTTTAATTGACCATTTTCAAAAAGGAGAAAAAGTTAAAGTTCACTTTAACATCAGAGGGAACAGATGGGAGCGTGATGGTGTAGTGCGTTATATTACTAACTTAAACGCATGGAGAGTTGAACGTGCAGACGGAAATGTAGGAGCTGCAGGACCAACAGGTGGAGATACTGGATATGGTGATATACCTCAAGCAGGTCCATCTTCAGGAACACCTTCTACTCCTCAGTTTACTAATCCAGCACCAAGAGGTACGGATGAGAATCCAGCTTCAGGTGAAGATACCTCAGACGATCTTCCATTTTAATATTAAATATTAAAAGAAAAGGATTAATACTCATTTCTAATAAATAATAAAGGCTTCAGCATATGCTGAAGCCTTTATTATTTATTAGAAATGAGTATTATTAATTAACTTTAAAAATCCAGTTATTTTCATCTTCTTTACGACCATAACGGATATCATCTAAAAGCGTTTTGATTTTAGGTGCAATTTTCCACTCACTAACCTCTGGTAATTCCAATTTTTCTTCTTGGTAAGTTAAAGATGCAATGAAGGACATAGACGCGGCAGTACCACTTCCAAATGCTTCTTCTAATTTGCCATCTTTATGAGCTTGAACTAGTTCGTCAATAGTTATTGGTCTTTCTTCAATTTTAATGTCGTTTTCCTTTAATAACTTCATGATAGAATCACGAGTTACTCCTGCAAGTATAGTTCCTGACTTTAAATCTGGAGTCAATGCTACACCATCAACGATAAAGAATACGTTCATTGTTCCAATTTCTTGAACATATTTATGCTCTACAGCATCTGTCCAAAGAATTTGATCATAACCTTTCTTTTTTACTTCATTGGAAGGGTACATACTAGCACCATAATTACCTGCAGCTTTTGTAAATCCAATACCACCTTTTACCGCTCTCACGAATTGGTCTTGAACATAAATATTAACTGGTTTATTATAATAAGCGCCCGCAGGACTTGTAATAATTGCAAAACGGTAAGTTTCAGAAGTTCTTACTCCAATAAACTCATCCATAGCAAACATGAATGGACGAATATATAAAGAAGTACCATCTTCATTTGGAACCCATTGTTCGTCTAAAGCTATTAATTGCTTTAATCCTTCCATAAATATTTCTTTCGGTAATTCTGGCATATCCATTCTTACTGCAGAAACATTTAGTCTTTTCCAATTGTCCTCAGGTCTGAATACCGCTACAGAACCGTCCTTTTGTCTATATGCCTTTACTCCTTCAAAAATAGCTTGACCATAATGTATAAAAGAAGTGGCAGGACTAATACTAAAATTCTCATAAGGTATGATTTCAGGATTGCCCCATTTTCCATCTTTATAATCGCAAACCAACATATGATCTGACATCTCATTACCGAATTTGATTTCATCTTTTATCAAAGGGTGAACTCTTGAATGTTCAGTCTTGTGGATTTTAATATTAGTCTCAGTTGTCATAAATATGATTGATTATATAAAACAAAAACTCACCAAATGTGAGAATTAATAGCACAAAGTAACGATTTTTTTGTTTAATTTAGGGGATTCTTATCAAGTAAAAAAGAAACTCATATAGTAATGTACTTATTTTCAGAAGACACCTTAATTAAAAACAAGCAGCTCTTGAATAAGAAAGTAGCTGATTTGAATATGGCTGACCAAAGAGTATTAGTTATCTATAATGAGCCTTTAACTGAAGAGATATCTAAAATGCTTGGTAATATGATGAAGGCATGTAAGTTGCAACCTCAAGATTATCATGTGATTTATTTTGAAGAAAATCCAATGAGTTGGAAAGTGTTAGCTTCTAAGTTGACTTACATTAAAGAAGTTATTTTGTTTGGTGATTTGGAAGAGTCTTTAAATTTGAGCTTGAATTTCCAAATAAATCATCCTACAATGTTTGATCAAAAAGTTTGGATTAAAGCCCCTTTGTTAAATGATATTTATCATAATGACAAGGTGAAGTCTGCTTTTTGGTCACAAGCATTACAACCTTATTTTACCTAAACTAAAATGTTATATGGAATTAATTTTCGCAACTAACAATCAAAATAAAATTAATGAGCTTCAAGCTCTATTACCTAAGAAAATTAAAATAAAATCTTTAGCAGAACTTCACTTAGATCACATCAAGTTGGAAGAAACGGGAGATACTTTTCAAGAAAATGCATTGCAAAAAGCGAAAGCTATTTATCTGCAAAAAGGAATCCCTACTTTTGCTGAAGATAGTGGTTTAGTTGTTAATTCATTAGGTGGAGCACCGGGCATTTATAGTGCAAGATATGCTGGAGAAGATGGAAATGACGAAGCAAATAATAAGAAATTATTAGAAAGTCTTGAAGGTGTTGAGGATCGATCGGCTTATTTTATAGCTGTGATAGCACTTTATGATGGGGAAGACGTACAGTATTTTGAAGGAAGAATAAATGGTCAAATTGCTTTAGCGCCTAAAGGTGAAAGCGGCTTTGGATATGATCCATTATTTATACCCACAGGTTATGAAAACACTTTTGCTGAATTAGGTTTTGCAGAAAAAAACAAAATTAGCCACAGAGCTTTAGCATTGAAAAAGTTTTGCGACTTTATGGAAAGGTTGAGATAAGCATTTTATTTTTCCATTTTATTTGTGCACCTTTGCAAAACGTTATGCGGTGGTGGCGGAATTGGTAGACGCACTACCTTGAGGTGGTAGCACTCTTTACCGGGTGTGGGAGTTCGAATCTCCTCCTCCGCACAATAAAAAAAGCACGTATTCTTAATCAGATACGTGCTTTTTGTTTTTTAATCGATGTTTTGGGTTATACTTTCTGCATTAAAGTTCTAAAGCCTAAGGCATCTTCACCAAATTTATCAAATGAGGCTTGTTGCAATTTAGGAGCATGAAATTCTTGGTACTGATTATATGCGCCTTTACTTTCTAAATGGTATTGAATAACAAAGGTTTTACCTCCATCTTCATCAACTTGCAAAAGTTCACACATTTGATGACCTGTGAACAAATTCGTGGACATAACTTCTGGAATATGTTCTTCTTTCATCCATTTCATCCATTCTTCAACTCTGTGTTGGCTTACTTTTACCGTGACATTATAAATCATCATGCTTATCTTTTTTTACTAATTAAATAATCTAAACTGTATTTTCCAGGTCCCATAATTAGGATAATGAGATAGCTCATACCTAATACAAAAGGGAACTCATTTTTCCCTATGATTTCCCAACCATTTGTTTGCAAAGCGACCAACATCACAATAATTAACGGAATGGCAGCCCATCGTGTCATAAGTCCCATAACTACCAAAATCGCACAAAGTAATTCTGCGAAGATGGCTAAACCTAAACTCAATGTTGAACTCATGCCCATAAAATGAATGAATTCGTTTTTCATTGCATCAAAGTTGGCAAGCTTTTTAAATCCATGTGCAGGAATCATGATGCCTCCAAAAACTACTCTTAATAACAACAAGCCGATATGCTGAGCAGACTTAGAGGTTTTATAACTTAATAATTTCATTAGTTCCAATATGGTTTTGGAGTATAATTAATATGAATGCCTAAAGATAATACAATCATGTTCACGTTATAACCTTCGTAAGGTTTAATAAACTGTCCCGGGACATCCGTTTTTTGTTTAAAATCAGGATTTAAAAAATTGGTAGGGTAGTATTGAAGTTTTAAAGCTATTCCAGGATTTAAGTTTGCACCAATAAATCCGTAAGGAAGTAAAGCTTGAGTCCTATCACTAAACCATTCCGTTTTCTTTTCTTTTTTACTTCTCTTTACAAATCCTTTTTCTTTAAAGTGAAAAGGCATATCCACACCTCCACCCACAAAGAAATAATTCTTTGTGTTGAAATTTCCGAATTTTAAACCTACAGGAATTCCTAAGGTATAAGTTCTTCGAATCACCGTAGAGTCATAATCAGGATATTTTTCAATAAACCCAATGTTTTTAGTGCCTAGTCCAACAAAGAATCCTACTTTGTTATTGAAGTCATAATTCATATGTACTCCTAAATGTAGAAAAGCGGTGTAACGTGGGATTGTAAATTTAGTTTCTCCGTCTCCTTTTTCTAGAATTGAGCTACTGATTAGGTTTCCGTCAAAGCCACCAGTAAAATAAACATGTTTCGGTTTGATTGTTGTCAAATCATCCGAAGTTTTGACATCTTGCGATATAGCACTTAAGCTAAACGAGGTCATAAATAATAGTGTAAAGTATTTTTTCATAACATCTTATTTTAATGCAAAAATATGTGTTTGTGGCTTTAAATGACAACATTTGTCAGTTAATTTTTATTTAGACTGCTATATATTCAGTTTTGAAAGCATGGCACATTAATTGAAAACAATAGGGTGTAAGTTAAACAATCATAAAAGCAAATGCTTTTTTGTCAAAATGACGTTATAAGATATGGACTTGAAAAAAATATTTAGCAATATAGATAGTGATATGGAATTTATGCCAATAATACCTTTAGGCGAAGTGGAAATAAACGATGAAGAAAAAAAGAGCTTGACAGATGAGTTGCCTATTATAGCACTCAGAAATACGGTTTTATTTCCCAATGTAGTTTTACCTATCACTGTAGCGAGAGATAAATCATTACTAGCTATTGAAGAAGCCTCTAAGAATGGAGGAATGATTGGCGTAGTAGCTCAAAAAGATCCGGATGATGACGATCCTACTTCTGAGGATATCTATCATGTGGGAACAGTAGCGAAAATCGTCAAGCAATTAAAATTGCCAGATGGTAACACGACGTTATTTATCATGGGTAAACTGCGATTTGAAGTGGAAGAGTTTACGCAAGAAGAACCTTATTTAAAAGGAAGGGTGGCTTATAAAGATGACCATTATCCAAAAGAAGATCATGAATTCAAAGCTTTAATTCAAACTATTAAAGATGCTTCAGAAGAGTTGATTAATCTTTCTCAGAGTTTTCCGCCAGAAGCGGCAATGATGGTTAAGAATATCGAAAATCCTTCGTTTTTAGTGAATTTTATAGCTTCTAATATAGAATCTAGCTTGAAAATTAAGCAAGGATTATTAGAAGTTGATGATACCGTTGTGCGCATTAAAGAATTGGTGGCCATACTACAAGAAGATATTAAAGTGGCTCAATTAAAATATGAAATCGCTAATAAAACGCGTGGAGAATTAGATAAGCAACAAAGAGAATACTACTTACAACAACAGTTAAAGAGTATTAAGGATGAATTGGGTGGAGAGAATAACGATATCGATATTCGCGAACTTAAAAAACGTGGTTCAAAAAAGAAATGGCCTAAGCATGCTGAAGAAGCTTTCGAAAAAAGTATTGAAAGATTGGAGCGTATGCATACACAATCCCCAGAGTATTCTATCAACTATAATTATGTAGATTTACTTTTAGATTTGCCTTGGGAAGAATATACAAATGATTCCTACGACCTGAATAAAGTTTTAAAAACTTTAGATAAGGATCATTATGGCATGGAGAAAATTAAAGAAAGAATTTTAGAATATTTGGCAGTCTTAAAACTAAAAGGAGATTTGAAGTCGCCTATTTTATGTTTTGTTGGACCTCCAGGGATTGGTAAAACGTCTTTAGGACAGAGTATTGCAGGTGCCATCAACCGTAAGTTTACACGTTTGAGTTTAGGTGGATTGCATGATGAGTCAGAATTAAGAGGTCATAGAAAAACCTATATTGGTGCTATGCCCGGTAGAATTATTCAATCTATAAGAAAAGCAGAAACTTCAAATCCTGTCTTTATTTTAGATGAGATAGATAAGATGGGTAAAGACTTTAGAGGTGATCCAAGCAGTGCTTTATTAGAAATATTAGACCCAGAACAAAATCATACTTTCTATGATAATTATTTAGAGTTAGAATATGATTTATCTAAAGTGTTATTTATTGCAACTGCTAATAGTTTGCAAGATATTCAGCCTGCTTTGCGTGATCGATTAGAAATTATCGATTTGAGCGGTTATAGTGTGGAGGAGAAGATTGAAATTGCGAGAAGACACTTGATTAAAAAGCAAGAAAAAGCGAATGGGATTACAGGCAAGAAAATTAAGTTCACCAAAGCAAGTTTAAATTATCTTATTCATCATTACACAAGAGAATCTGGTGTGCGTGAATTAGACAGAAAAATAGCAGCGGTATATAGATTCTTTGCTAAAAAGATAGCTTTAGAACAAGAATATCCAACTTCAATTACTCAAGCTGTTATTGAAGAAGCATTAGGGAAACCAATTTTCCAACATGAGAAGTATTTAAATAATCTTCCAGCTGGTGTAGCAGTTGGTTTGGCATGGACTTATGTAGGTGGTGATATTTTATTTATAGAAAGTAATCATGCAGTAGGGAAAGGCAAGTTAACCTTAACGGGTAATCTTGGAAATGTAATGAAGGAATCTGCTCAAACCGCTTTATCATATCTTAGAGCGAATGCTAAGAAATTTAAAATTGATGAAGAGCTTTTTGCAAAAACAGATATTCATATTCACGTACCAGAAGGTGCAGTTCCCAAGGATGGACCTAGTGCTGGTGTGACGATGTTGAGTACTTTAGCTTCTGTGTTGACTGGTAAAAAGGTAAAACCTTATTTAGCTATGTCAGGAGAAATTACGCTTAGAGGTCAAGTGCTTCCAGTGGGCGGCATTAAAGAAAAGGTCTTAGCTGCAAAAAGAGCAGGTTTAAAAACCATTATGCTTTGCGATGTGAATAAGAAAGATGTGGAAGAGATAGACGAAGAGCATATTAAAGGGATTGAATTTATCTATGTGTCTCAAATGGATGAAGTTTTAAAGCATGCTTTAGATTATTAATCTTTGGTACACTTTAAGGTAATTGATATTAAGTGGTGATTATTTTAGTCACCACTTTTTTAATGCCTTTTTTTGAGCGAGATATTATCCATTTTATCATTAAATTTACATCTATTAAATTATTTGTTTTGTCCTATACGCTATGACGTATTAATACGCACTCATGATCACAACAAGAATTGGAATCCAAGCCGATATTCCTGGCATTTTAGCTTTGCAAGAAAAGTATCTTTATAGTAAACTTTCTGAAGAAGAAAGGCTGAATGGTTTTGTTACTACACCCTTTACTATTGCTCAAATAGAACAAATTATTGATGAAGAGACTGGGATATTTGTCGCAGAAAATGAAAAAAAGGAAATCATAGCTTATGCATTCGCAGGAAGTTGGAAGTATTTCGAACAATGGGGGATTTTCAATTATATGGTCAGTCGTTTTCCGAATTTGTCTTTTAAAGAAAATGATATTACTACTGAAAATAGCTTTCAATATGGTCCGGTTTGTATTGATATGAAATATAGAGGACAGGGGATATTAAATTTAATTTTTGAAGAAATGAGGTTGGAGTTTCTAAAGAGGTATCCAATATCAATTACATTTATTAATAAAATAAATGTGGTTTCTGAAAAAGCACACATTCAAAAATTGGGTTGGGAGATTGTTGATGAGTTTGAATTTAATGATAATCATTATATTGCTTTAGCACTTGATATGAAGGTTTCTGTATTAAAATAAAACATTGACATTGTCTTTATTCATTAGTATTTCGAACTTGGAAATTAAGTACATATGGATATGTTAAAAATAAACTAAGAAATAATTAAACAAATACATTAAGTAAATATTTCATTTTAATATTATAAAGGGCTATGTTGCTTGTTACTACATATGTAGTTTGATAAATATTGTTCCCTTAAATGCTTAAATATGAAAGATTTAGGAAAAGCTTTATTTCTTATTATTGGATTAGGCCTTGCATCTTGTAGTCCAGTATATTACAAGCCGAATACGCACAACGTTCCTTTAATTTCCCAAAAAGGAGAAACTAATTTAACAGTTTCGGGTAATCCTGACCTGGTTGAATTTCAAGGAGCTTACGGTGTTTTAGAAAATTTTGCTGTAAAAGCTGATGGCGCCATGTTTATATCTCGTTATACAAACAATAAAGACGGAGGTTCTGGAAAATTACTAGAAATTGGTGCTACTTATTTTATGCCAATTAAATATGGATTTGTTTTTGACACTTATGGTATTTTTGGTTTTGGAAGTATGGAAAATCATTTCCCTTCAACAAGAGAACCTGATTTGCCAAACAAAGGAGACATCACTGCAAATTTTTTGAGAATAGGCCTGCAGCCTAGTTTTGGATTTAAGTCTAAATACTTCTCTGCAGCGTTTTCTATAAGAATTGTACGTTTATCTTACCATAATATTCAAGGAGATTTAGTGTTTGATCACGTCAATCAAATGGATTATTTGAAAAGTAATTCATCAAATATTTTAATTGAACCTGCTTTAACCTTGAGAGGTGGATTAGAAAAAATCAAATTCCAAGTCCAGGTTGGGCATAGTCAGAATGCTTCTAATCCAAACTTTAAGCAAGAGACCTCTTTTCTCACTTTTGGACTCAATTTCAACTTTTTATAATTTTAAAGTGGAGTATATTATTGATATAAACAATTTTTTAAAATAAGTCATCAAAAACATATTCAACTACTTTAAACCTATGTTTTTTGGGTAATATATATATGGCTAGTTTAATATTGTTCACTTAAATACTTAAACATGAAAGATTTAGTTATAACTTTATTTCTTATTATTGGACTGGGTTTTGCGTCTTGTACTCCAGTATATTACAAACCCGATACTCATAACGTTCCTTTGATTTCACAAAAAGGAGAAACTAATTTAACGTTTTCAGGTAATCCTGAACAGCTTGGATTTGAAGGAGCTTTTGGTGCAGCTGAAAATTTTGCAATAAAAGCTAATGGCTCATTATTTATACCTTCATACGATGAAGATTTTGACGGAGGTTCAGGAAGACTTATAGAATTTGGTGCTGGTTACTTTCTGCCAATTAAAAATGGGTTTGTTTTTGAAGCTTATGGTATTTTGGGTTTTGGGAGTATGGAGAATCACTTTCCTTCTACAATAATAAATCAAGAGCCACCAAGAAAGGGAGAAATCTCTGCAAATTTCTCGAGAGTAGGCGTTCAGCCGAACTTTGGATATAAGTCTAAATATTTTTCTGCTGCAGTTTCTTCAAGAATCGTAGGTTTATCTTACAAGAAGATTGAAGGGGATTTATTAAAAGATGAAATCTATGAAGTCGTCTATTTGGAAGATAATTCATCACATTTTTTAATAGAACCCGCTTTAACATTGAGAGCTGGGATAGATAAATTTAAGTTTCAAGTGCAGCTTGGATATAGTGCAAATTTAACTAATCCAAACTTTAAGCAAGAGAATTCATTTCTCACTATTGGACTCAATTTCAACTTTTTATAGCTTTTAAAGGAGCATATGTCATTAAAAAAAACATCATTCCACTTTTGGAGGATGTTTTATGGATTTGAATCAAGATAATGGTGTCCTATCTGAAATTTTTAAAAGAGATATCATACAAATAATTTATTTAAGTGTTTATCCGGTATAGATTACCTGCTACTGCATCAGTTGCTCATGCAATATTGTTCACTTAAATGCTTAAATATGAAAGATATAGCAAAAACTTTACTTGTTATTGTTGGATTAGGCTTCGCGTCTTGTAGTCCAATTTATTACACGCCAAATACTCAGAATGTGCCTTTAATATCACAAAAAGGAGAAACCAATTTAACGCTTTCTGGTAACGCAAATCAGATTGAATTTCAAGGAGCTTATGGTATAGCTGAAAATATTGCTATTAAAGCGAATGGTGGATTGTTTATTCCTTCCGACTTAGATAATGGCGACGGAGGTTCTGGGAAATTCATTGAATTTGGTGCAGGTTACTTCATGCCTATTCAAGAAGGATTTGTTTTTGAAGCTTATGGCATTGTTGGTTTTGGAGGTGTAGAGAACCATTTTCCTTCTACAAAAGAGGATTATCCTTTGACGAAAGGAGAGATATCTGCAAATATTTTTAGAATAGGTGTTCAACCGAACTTTGGATATAAATCTAAATATTTCTCTGCTGCAGTTTCTTCAAGAATCGTACATTTATCTTACAATAATATTAAAGGAGATTTAATGTTTGATCAAACCAATCAAATGGATTATTTGGAAAGTAATTCATCAAATGTATTATTAGAACCAGCTTTAACAGTGAGAGGTGGTTTAGAAAAAATCAAGTTGCAAGTGCAATATGGTTACAGCCTGAATCTTTCTAATTCAAGCTTCAGACAAGACGGTTCATTTCTAACGATTGGACTTAATTTCAACTTTTTATAATTTAAAAAACGGAGTAGATTACTTTAAAACCATTATTCCACTTTGAAACCCTGGGATGATGGTTTTTTGTGAATGTAAGGAAGCAATAAAAGATAAAGCAAAGTCGTTATCTTTCAAATCTAATAGGAAACAGTTATGATGAAAATATGGAGATACTTACCGTTGTTGTTGCTTTTGACTGTTTACTCATGTGGTAATCAATCAGACGCTGAATTTGCTTTAGAACCGTATTCACTTGCAGAAATGTCTCCAAATGTGGCTGAGCAAGATAATCAGCTTGAAGTAGATGAATCGGTTGATATAGAACGGAAAATCATCAAAGAGGGGGATATCAGTTTTGAAACTTCAGATATCAGGGCCACAATAAATTTAATAGCAGCAAGTTTAAAAAAATATGAGGCCTATATCTCGAGTGACAATGTCTATGATTATAAGGATAAGGTGGAGCATAGGGTGACGGTTCGAGTGCCTTCAGAAAACTTTGAATTGCTCTTAGATGAAATTTCAAGTAGTGCGAAAAAGATTGATAGTAAAAATATAAATGCTTTAGACGTAACGGAAGAGTTTATTGATATAGAGGCAAGAGTTAAGACTAAAAAAGAACTTGAAGATCGATATAAATCCTTATTAAATAAAGCACATACTGTTGAAGATATTTTAAAAATTGAAAAAGAAATAGGTCAATTAAGAGCTGAAATTGAGTCGATTGAAGGAAGACTTAAATACCTTAAAGACAAAGTGTCTTACAGTACTTTATCTATTCAGTTTTATGAAAAAGAAAGCATTTCTTTTGGGTTTATGAGTAAAGTTGGAAACGCACTTAAAAATGGTTGGTCGCATTTACTTTGGTTCCTCATTGGATTGGTTAATTTATGGGCATTTGTTCTTGTGGCTATTATGATTGTAGTTGTTGTGAGAAGGTATAGAAAGAAAAAGAGAAAAGTGGTTAATTAAATTATACTTAATGAAAAATAAGTATTGCAAGATAAATTTATTCATGAAAATTTACTGTCCCATAAATCAAACTATTGTTTTTTTAGAAATTAGGAGTTCGGTCATTTACTTTTCTAAACTATTTTCTACTTATTTTCAATGTTGTGTAATTTAGCTATCTCTTAAATAACTAAGAGATTGTTCGCTAAACATAGTTATGATACAACCTCGATCTTTCATGCTATGTCAAACTGATACTTTATTTTAACTAGTTGCTGTTTTTAAACACAGATCTTTATGATGATAAATTTTGAGATATGATAGCTGCTATCAATATATATATCATCCAAAATTATCAGAAGCAATCTTTCTCTCGGCATCATAAGATTATGTGCTTATCATGAAGTTGTTTTAAAAACCACTAATGGTATTTAATGCAGAACCTTAAGATTTTATGTGAGCAAACACCTCTTACAATATAATCTTACTCATTAAAAAACGCCTGATATCATGATATCAGGCGTTTTTTAATCTGTTTCTTATTTAATTAAAAGCACTTTTTATTTTTTCAAAGAAGCCTTTTCCTTTTTTATCTTCTTTACCAGGAGTAAAATTCGCTGAAGCTTTTAAAACATCTAAAGCGTCTTTTTCTTCTTGAGTTAATTTCTGAGGCGTCCAAACTCTAATTTGAACTAATTGATCGCCCTTTCCATAACCATTAATTTGAGGGAATCCTTTATCTCTTAGTTTGAATATTTTACCACTTTGAGTACCTGCAGGGACTGTAATTTTAGCTTTTCCGTCTATAGTAGGTACTTCTACAGAAGTTCCCAAAGCAACGTCCACAAAAGATAATGGCAAAATATAATGAACATCGTCTCCCTCTCTATTTAGTTCAGGATGTGGTTCTTCTTCAATTAATATTAACAAATCTCCAGCCGGACCATTTCTTTCACCAGCGTTTCCTTTACCACTTAAGCTTAATTGCATACCTTCTTGCACACCACCTGGAATATCAACGGTTACCGTTTCTTCTCCAGTTACTCTTCCAGCGCCATGACAATGCGTACACTTATCTGTGATGACATTTCCTTGACCATTACATTCGCTACAAGTCGTCACGGTTTGCATCTGCCCTAAAAAAGTATTAGTTACTCTCGCTTGTTGTCCTGAACCTCCACAAGTTCCGCAAGTTTTAACAGCATCACTGTCTTTCGCTCCAGAACCAGAACAAGGGTCACAAACCACTTGTTTTTTAAGTTTTAATTTCTTTTGAACACCATTTGCGATTTCGCTATAATCTAATTTTAGCTTGATACGTGTGTTAGCACCACGACTTCCGGAGCGTCTTCCTCCGCCACGTCGACCTCCTCCTCCTCCGCCACCGAAGAATCCACTATCGCCAAATATATCTCCAAACTGAGAAAATATATCTTCCATTCTCATGCCTCCACCGAATCCACCTCCGCCGCCGAATCCTCCAGCAGCACCTCCCATGCCAGCATGTCCATATTGGTCATACTGCTCACGCTTTTCAGGTTTACTTAAGATTTCATAAGCTTCCGCAGCTTCTTTAAATTTCTCCTCCGCATCCTTATCATCAGGGTTGCGGTCAGGGTGAAACTTCATAGCTACTTTTCGGTAGGCTTTTTTAATTTCATCTTCACTAGCACCTTTACTCAGTCCTAATATCTCGTAATAATCTCTTTTTGACATATTGAATCTACTTTCCTATTATTTTCCTACAACCACTTTAGCGTGACGAATAATTTTATCATTCAGGTAATAACCTTTTTGAACGGTATCAATTACTTTTCCTTTCAATTTTGATTTTGGAGCTGGAATTTCTGTGATCGCTTCATGCAATTCTGGATCAAAAACTGTTCCAGTGGACTCCATTTCCTTCAAGCCTTTACTTTGAAGTACATTCTTTAGCTTATTGAAAATCAAAAGTACTCCTTGTCTTAATGCTTCAATATCTTGAGAGTTTTTGATTTGTTCATCCGCACGGTCTGAATCGTCAATAACTTCTAAAATAGATAGCATTACTTGTTCACCTGCACTATTAATCAGATCAAATTTCTCTTTATTAGTACGTTTTCTATAATTGTCAAATTCGGCTACTAATCGAATGTATTTGTCTCTCAATTCCGCAGCTTCATCAACCGTTTTTTCTTCTTGTTGCTCGTAAGTATCTTGAATGTCCTCTTGATTGGAATTTTCTTCTTCCATATCTTGATTTATATCTTCTATATCTTTGTTTTTCATAAACTCAACACATTTTACAGTGATTAAAATTACCTATAATGCTATAGTTCAATTTATTTGCCAAACTTTTTCAAGTGTCAAATTGGCATTAAAATTGACGGTTCAATAAATAATTAGCAAGGGTTTCTAAGTTTGTTGTATTCAAACCTGAATTTTTTAAGTGTTCAATTTCTTTAAATGCTTTTTGAGAGTAGTCATTGATTAAATCAAGAATGTATTGATCCACTTGATAAGTTTTAAATAATTCCGTGACTTTCTCTACTTTTTCAACTTCATCTTTCAAAGCCCAAGCTTCTTCCCATACTTGGGGAGCATCATTTTGTATCAATTTTTTAGCTTCTATAAATAAGTAGGTTTTCTTGTGAGAACGAATATCGCCTCCTGGAAGCTTTCCTATTTCTTCTTTAAGACCAAACGTATCTAAATAGTCATCTTTAAGCTGAAATGCCATGCCTAAATCAATTCCTAAATTATTTAAACTTTCTAATTGATCCTCAGTTGCATTTTGAACAATGCCGCCTAATTTTAAACTTGCGCCAATTAAAACGGAAGTTTTCAATTTGATCATTTCTAAGTATTCTTCAATACTGACATCATCTCTTTGCTCATAATCCATGTCTAATTGCTGACCTTCACAGACTTCAATTGCCATTTTATTAAAGGTGGATAAGACTTCAGGCATGATGGAAGGAGCGACTTTAGTGAAATATTTATAACTATAAATACTCATGACGTCACCTGCTAAAATAGCACAAGGAGTGCCATATTTTAAATGAACTGTAGTCTTCCCTCTTCTTAAAGGTGCTTCGTCCATAATATCATCATGTAATAATGTGAAATTATGAAACAACTCTATTCCTACAGCTATTTTAAAAGCATCTTCAGATATTGTTCCAAAGAGTTCAGCACCTAACAAACATAAGGTAGGACGAATTCTTTTTCCGGCATTCGATAAGAAATAAGTACATGGCTCATAAAGATTTTTGAATTTATTTTCAGGGAAAATAGTTTCATTCTTTAAATAAGTCTCAAATGCACTAATGTGCGCTTCAATCGATTTCATAACAAGCATAATTTCGTGTGCAAAAATACAATATTATAACTTGTTTTAGCTAAAAAGAGCGTGGGATATAAATTAATAAAGGGTCATTATCATTGATAACGACCCTTTAATTAAACTTTATAAGTTATTTAATCTATAAGATTAGTTAACTGCATCTTTCATTGCTTCAGCTTTTTGTTCGCCAGCATCTTTGATTGCATCAGCTTTTTGTTCAGCTTCTTGTTGAAGTTGTTCAGCTTGTAATTTTAATTCTTCAGCTTCCAAATCAGCATTTTCTTCGATTTGATCAGCTACTGCATCGTGTTGGTGTTCAACTAAATCTGCTTCGTCTTTAACTACTTCGTCAGTAGTGTTGTTACAAGATGCAAATAAAAAACCTGCCGCAGCAAACATTAAAACGTACTTTTTCATTGTAATTATTTTTATGATTTATGTTCATTAATACTGCAAGGGCTGAAAAGTAACCCAAGAAATATAAATTCTTTTAATTCTTTTTGAAATAAAGTTGCAAAGTGTTGACAATCAATGCAGATTGCTGGAAATTAATTTTAAAAATTCTGATCTTGTTTCTTGTTGAAGGAAAGAACCACTAAATGCTGAGGTTGTGGTACTGCTATTTTGTTTAGAAACTCCACGCATCATCATGCACATGTGTTTAGCCTCAATGACAACACCAACGCCTTTAGGATTTAAAGTTTCCTGAATCACTTTTAAAATTTGATCGGTCATTCTTTCTTGAACTTGCAATCTTCTTGCAAAACAATCTACCACACGCGCTAATTTACTAAGACCTGTTATTTGCCCATTAGGAATATAGGCAATATGCGCTTTTCCAATAAACGGCAATAAATGGTGTTCGCATAAACTATAGAGCTCAATATCTTTGACAATAACCATTTCGCTATAATCTTCATTAAACATAGCTTGTTCAATGATCGCTTTTGCATCCAAATCATAGCCTTGAGTTAGATATTGCATAGCTTTACCTGCTCGATAAGGTGTTTTTTCAAGACCTTCTCTATTCGGGTCTTCACCTATCAGTTTTAATATTTCTGTATAGTGATGTTGTAATTTTTCTGTTGTTTCTTGATCGTACTCATCATTTCTATGATAACCCATTAGCTTGTTATTAAGGTCTATAAATTAAGATTTCCCGTAGTATTCTACGTAAATATTAGCAGTTTCAAAGATTTTTATACAATGTAGTTGAGCGCCTAATTCTAATATAACATCATGTAATTCATTCCAAATACCTATAGCTAAGTTTTCAGAACTTGTTAGTTGTCCCTCTAAAAAAGGCACATCAAGATTTAAGTTTTTATGATCTAATTGCTCAATCACTCTTTCTTTTATAATCACACCTAGTGTTTTTGCATTGAAAACAAAACCTGTGTCAGGACTCGGAGAGCCTTTTATAGTAACGTGTAATTCATAATTATGACCATGCCAATTGCTATTGGAACACTTTCCAAAAACTTCAATATTCTTGGCTTCATCCCATTTGGGATTATATAATTTATGAGCAGCGTTAAAAGTTTCTACTCTTGTTAAATAAACCATGATTTACTTTCTAATTTAAGCAAAGATAGTACCTTGTCATTCGATTTAAAAATCTTTGTAGGCATTAACCATTGATTCTTTAGATTTATTTTGATTTCTTTTATTATAAAGCAAGTATATTGCCATTAAATACCTTCATTCATGAATGCAGACACGCATATTTTATTTGTAGCAGCTACTTCAATGGAATCCAAGTTTTTTAAAAATTGGTGGGATGATAATGCACACCATTATCCTCATTTGAAGTTGTCTTTCTTAGTTTCTGGTGTAGGCATGACATGGACTACATTTAATTTAACCAAGGACTTATTAAAACATACCTACGAATATGTGGTACAAATAGGGATTGTAGGTGCGTATAATAGAGATTTGAAAATAGGGAATGTAGTTGCAGTTTTGACAGAAATTCATGGAGATTTAGGTTTTGAAGAACTCGATGGTTCTGTGACAGCTTTAGAAGAATTTAGTGGTGAAAACGATAGAATTATCACTAATTTGCAACTTAATAAACAATTTACATTTGAAATTCCAAAGGTAATTGGTGTAACTGTTGATACCACTTCAGGGAAGATAGACACCGCAGAAAGAAGAAAATGGCAATATAATGCTGATGTGGAATCCATGGAAGGCTTTGCATTGCATTTAGTAGCAAGTCAATTAAAAGTTCCTTATTTGCAAATCCGATCAGTGTCGAACTATGTGGAGCAAAGAGATACAGAATTATGGGATATTAAATTGGCTTTGAGATCCTTGAATCATTTTTTAACAGAAGAATTTATTCCTTCTTTATAGTATTAAAATTTATGTCAGAAAACAATAATTTCATTTTCTATCGGAGGTTTCCTACCTATTTTGATACGCATGTTTTTGTACAACATTTGGATTCAAAAGATATTCCTTACGTTATTAAAAACGAAGCTATGGGCACTTTGATGCCACAAGTTTTTGGAGGTGTGGAAATATGGATTTTATCAAAAGATCAAGAAGAAGTGGAGGAGCTTATTGGAAGTTTAGAAGAAACGAATGAAGCTATGGCAGATACTTTAGGTTTTGAAGACGATGTTTCTGAATATGATCCTGGAAACCGAGTGTGCATTCATTGTGGAAGTAAAAATACTCGTATTTTTGAAAAAGAAGAAGATTATTCCTTATTCCATAAAGTGTTTAAAAAGAAAAGTTCAATACAAAACAAATGGTATTGTTTTCATTGTAGGCAAAAGTTTTAGAGCAAATGATTATTGATATATTGACCTTGCATCCCGAGCTGTTAAAAGGTCCTTTTGAGCATTCCATTATGAAAATCGCTCAAGAAAAAGGTTTAGTGCAAATCAGATTGCATCAATTGAGAGATTATTCAACCTTGAGACATGCTCAGGTTGACGATTATCAATATGGTGGTGGAGCAGGGATGGTGATTATGGTGGAACCTTTAGCAAAAGCTATTGAAGACTTAAAGTCTAAAACAGATTATAGTGAAATTGTTTTTTTAACTCCTGATGGCGAAGTGTGGGAACAATCCTTAGCGAATCAATGGTCAGTTAAAGGTAATTTACTTCTTATTTGTGGACATTATAAAGGAATAGATGAACGAATCAGAACGCATTATATCACTAAAGAAATTTCAGTTGGAAGTTTTGTTTTAAGTGGTGGGGAACTTGCTGCTGCGATATTAGTGGATAGTATTGTACGTTTAATTCCAGGAGTTTTAGGAGATGAAACTTCTGCTTTGACAGATTCCTTTCAAGATGAGTTGTTAGCACCACCTGTTTATACGCGACCAGCGGACTATGAAGGTTGGAAAGTGCCTGAAGTGCTGTTAAGTGGAGATCATGAAAAGATTGAATCTTGGCGCTTAGAGCAAGCTTTAGAGAGAACAAAAGAAAGACGTCCTGACTTATTGAAAAATAAATAAAATATGAGTGCAAAAGCAAAATACATTGCTCTTTTAGTCATTACAATCCTTGGGATTGGTATTTTCTTAGGAGTGAAATACTATATGGTTTGGAATCGCGCTAATGTGCAAAATGAAGGGAAGCTATTTATTGGTTCTAAAGCTACTTGGACAGATTTACAAGATTCGATTAAACCGTTTATTATACATTGGGATGATTTTTTAGAGGCTGCAGAAAAAGAAAAATTATCTAAACATATTCGTCCTGGAAGATATTCTATAGAGAAAGGGTGGAGCAATAAGGAATTAGTTAGATTTTTGAAATTAGGCGCTCAAGATGAAATTCCAATTAGAGTTGGAAATTATAATACCGTTATGCATATGGCGCATAGAATTACGCCATTTTTGGAAATGGATTCTTTGGCTTTAATGGAAGCTTTAGCAGCATCTACCATGACGGATGACTTGGAAACTTTTCAATGGCAGTATTTTATCATGCCGAATACCTATAATTTTTTCTGGGCGGTAAGTCCCAAAGACTTTGTAAATCAAATGGAAAAAGTCTATACTGAATTTTGGACGGAGGAAAGAAAAGAAAAAGCTAAGGCAATAGGTTATACTCCTTATGAAGTGATGACTTTAGCATCTGTTGTTCAATTGGAATCTTATCAAGAAGAAGAACAGCCTATTGTTGCTGGTGTGTATTTAAATAGGCTAAAAACAGGGATGAAATTGGATGCTGATCCAACCGTTATTTTTGCTTGGGCAATAGCTAATCCAGAAGAAGCTCCCTTGAAAAGAGTATTTTTTAAGCATTTGAAAGTGATAAACCCTTATAATACTTATGTTTATAGAGGTTTGCCACCAGGGCCGATTTGTATGCCTAATCCCTCAGCTGTGGAAGCGGTTTTGAACGCAGATACTCATGATTATTATTATTTTGTAGCAGATACAGAAAAAGCGGGTTATCATATTTTTGCTAAAACCTACCAAGAACATTTAGTAAATGCAAAAAAATATAGGAGTACATTAAATTAACCTACGCTATTCAACATATTTTTTATTTTAAACTTTAATGTGTTCGATTATTTTGATATTATATATCATTTGTGATCTCAAGAATAATAAAAGTGAGTCCTCCATTTAAGTTAGGCGAGCATAAAATATAAAAAGCTCATCAACATTGTTATAATGTTCATGAGCTTTTTATTTCTTTATCATCAAAATTGTATTAAAGACTACGTTCAGTAAATTTCTTCAAGCAATCTCCACAAATACAATCAGAAACTTTTAAATGTAATTTTTGTCTGGCTTCTTCTGTTATTTTCACTTGAGAACAATGACATTTTTGAATTTCATCTGCTTGACAAGTAAAGTTTTGTTTACATATTTCACATGTTTTATTTTCAGCCATTGCTTAAAATTTAAATTGTAATCTACAAGTAAATAAATCGTCTTTTAAATCCTCATTAGCATGGAGGATGCCTGTCTTTTCATTCCAAATACGGTCGTAATAAAGGGTCACTTTTAATTGGCTATTGATGTGATAAATATAGCCTAATCCTAAAGTGTGATAAGCAACATCTGCCTTAGAGAAACCATTATCTTGACTGAGTTCTATGCCATTCACTAATCTTTGTGGGTTATACCAATCATATTTCACCACTATTTGATGATTCCAGCTATTTAAATGCTGTATAAAATAAAAATAAGCGCCATCAAATTGTCTGCTATAAAGAGGGTAGGGGTTCTGAGTTCCTGAATGATAAATACTTTTTGGAGTTACAGATGAAGTGGCACTACCCGTTTGCGTACCTCGAATATATTCAGCTCTGAATTGTGTACTTCCAAGTTTATTTGGGAAAACGAGTTGTGCATCCAAGCCGAAATATTGTTTTATGGCCGGACTTATATTTTCGGAATCATCCAAAATCATTTTTTTATTTTCTAAGGAATAAATGGAATCCGTCGGACTATCGATATGTCCCCAAAGCATAGAAGCTCCAAATGATAAAGTAGCTTTTTGATTGAAAACAGGAAGGTCTTTTGCACTTATTCTTCCGATAAAATCTTTATAAGAGTCATATTCTATTGGTCCTGACATTCCTTGTCCATTATAAACACCTGCTTCGATAGCTAACCATTTCCAGGTGCTATTTTCCGCTCTTGGATTGAATGTTAGGCTAAAACCTAAATCTCTTTCTGAATTCATAATGATTTGTGACATTCTTCCACGTTCAGGACTTTCTCGAATACTTGAAGAACGCTGAATTTCATTTCCAAAAGGTCGCGGCATCATACCAGCTTTTAAATGAAATAATTTCCATTTGTTTTCAGAAAATCGGCCCCAAAAATCTCGAATACTTACTCCTTTTTCATTGCCATCAAATTGCAAAACAAAGTAGCTGATTTCTTCTCCTTGTGAGTTTTTGTTCGTGTATTCTGCTTTGAGTCGTCCACGTCTGATTTTAAATCGATTATTTGAATGAGGTTCGAAATCGCCACCTCCAAAGCTTGGAGCGCCTTTGCTTTCTATCCATTGGAATTGAGGTTGGAAGTATCCACTAAATTTCAAATCACCATATTTGCTGGTAATAATGAAATCTTTATTTTCAGGGTGAGTATTGGAGTCAGAGGAACTTTCTTCTGATTTCGACAAGTCAAAGCTATTGGAATAGCTCTGTTTGCTGAAAAAGCTCATTATGAAAAACGAGAAAATGAGGCAGTAAAAATGTCGCATAGTTTATATTTTTCTCAAAAATAAACTAATCATGCTTTGGGTTATCCGTTCCAATGTTACGTTTATATAAAATTTTGGAACGTTGAGGTTCTGGGACATTTTTATAATGAAAAGGGCAATGACGACAGCCATTGCCACAACAGTTTCCTTGTTTTAATAAGTATTTTGCCGTTAGAATCATTCTACCTCTTTCATCGAAGTAAAAATCTTCTCCTTCTATAACTTGCATGATTATCCTGGTAATCTTGAAATATGTTTTTTCATTTCTTTCAATTGCGCTAAAATTTCTGGGTTTTTAGCTTTTGAAGAGTTCGCTTTTTGATAAAATGCTTTTGCACCTCTAAAATCTCTACGTTGCATACAAATAGAAGAAAGCTGTAAATAAGCAGTTGCTTTACTATCTTCATCAGGCAATCCTGCCTTAACAGCCGTTTGTAAACTACTATAAGCTTCTCTTAAGTTACCTTTTCTAAAAGCAATAGAGCCTAATTGTAAATGAGCTGTACCTTGAAAATCCTTATCTTTCCCACCTGTTGCAATACTTTTTCTGATATCAGCTTCAGCCGAGTCGAAGTCTTCGGTCATAGTCGAAAAATTCGCATTTAACATGTAATAGGCTGATCGAATAGGCTTCAGTAATAAGTTAGGATGTTTTACTTTTTTAAGCAAGTTTTGTGCACCTTCCACATCTCCTTCCTCGATGTATTTTTGCATTAAAGAAACTGGGCCAACCATGAAATGGGCCATTATCGTTAATATACCTATTAAGATAGGTAACCAACCCAACCACCATGATACTTCTATTCCTGACCAAATTCCCAAGGCGATAAAAAGTAATCCTATGGGTATTCTAAATTGAACTAAAAATTTACGAAATCCAAACATTTTTTCTATAATTTATGTAGGCAAAGGTAATTAATATTAAATAAAGGGAAAGCTGAAAATTTAAATTACCAAATTTTCCAAGGTGCGCCCTTTTCCCACATTTCTTCTAATGATTCTTTTTCTCTGAGGGTATCCATGCATTTCCAAAAGTCATGATGTCTGTATGCTGCTATTTCTCCAGCTGCCGCTAATTTGTCTAAGGGGTCTTTTTCCCACATAATATCATCAGCATCTTCTGGTAAATAGTCTTTGATTTCAGGATTAATCACAAAGAAACCACCATTAATCCAAGTACCGCTATCCTCAGGTTTTTCTTCAAAAGAAGAAATGTGTCCATCATCATTCATTTTAATGACTCCAAAGCGACTTGATGCTTGTATGGCAGTCATAGTACAAATTTTACCATGTTTTTTGTGAAACTGAACTAACTTGTCAATATCAATATTACTTACACCGTCACCATAAGTCAGCATGAAAGGCTTATTATCGGTATAAGGTAAGACTCGCTTAAGTCTGCCAGCCGTCATCGTATCTAAGCCCGTATCAATTAAGGAGATTTTAAAAGGTTCTGCATTGTTTTGATGTACGTCAACTGTATTGTCACTTAAGTTTACAGTTAAATCAGCATTGTGGATAAAGTAATTCACAAAATATTCTTTGATCATCCATCCTTTGTAACCTAAACAGATGATAAATTCAGTGTGACCAAATTTTTGATAAATTTTCATGATGTGCCATAAAAGTGGCTTGCCACCAATTTCGATCATAGGCTTAGGGCGAAGTACAGATTCTTCTGATATTCTTGTGCCACGTCCACCTGCAAAAATGACTACTTTCATAGAAAGGTGTTATTAATTAAAAGAGTTTATTCCAATGTTCTTGATATAATTCGTTGTTTTTATCATAAATCAAGGCTTGACGTATAGCATCTTGTGCTGCTTTAATTTCGCCTGCTTTATATAACGCAACGCTTTGGTAATAATAAGCGTCACCAAAATTAATTTTTGTTTGACTTGCTAAATTAAAATGTCTGTAAGCTTTCTCTAAAGAATCTCTCGATAAATAAATTTTTCCTAAAGACATATAAGCTGCTGTGTAATCCAAATTTGCTTGAATACATTTTTCATAATATCCAATCGCATCATCAATTTTATCATGCTTTTCATACCATGCTCCTATTTCAAAATAGGGTTGAACATCTAAGGTATCTAATGCAAATGCTTTTTCATAAATTTTAATGAATTGTTCGTCATTTTGTACCGCTTTAATCTCTGCTCTTGAAATCCATCCTTTATAATAATCAGGGTAGGTGTCTGTTAATTTTACTAAATACTCTTCGGCAAGTAAAGTGTCTTTAATCATCAAAGCCCATTCTGACTTTAAGTAATAAACTTCTGGATGTGTTTCATCTATCTCGTCAATTTTTTGAAAAGTTTTTTCTAAAGCATCAAAATCTTCCAATTGTAAATAAGCTTGTGCGAGAAATAAATGTGCAGACAAATGATTTGCATATTCATCGATAATCTTTTCTAAAATTTCGCTGGATAATTTAGCCTCATTATTATACATATAAAGCACCGCTAAGGTGTATTTGTATTCAATGTTTTCAGGCTCTAATTCAATAGCTTTCTTTAAATCAATGATAGAAAGAGAGTCCATTTCTATTTGCAACAAGGCTTCTGCCCTTTGATAATAAAGGATGGCATCATTAGGTTGATTGTTAATTCTTTTGGTGAAAGGCATAATAGCAGGATTGCTATATGCAGGATGTTGATCTTCAGTTGAACTACTGCAAGCAGTGAAAAGTGAAAAAAAACCTATGAATAAAAGATAAAGAAGTTTCTTATGCATTGGATGCTAAGATTTGCATTGTTAAAGAGTGTTATAAACGAGTAAAATTAAACAAACTAAAAGGATTTAAAAATTCTTTAAAATAATTCAACTATTCGTAAGTTTTGAATGAATTACTTAACTTCGATATTTAATATTCATTAAATTATGGCTGTGCACCAAGAGAGTTTAAAAGTTATAGAAAAGTTGTTGGAAAAAGATCCCAAAAAACTGAATGCCCTTGACGTTGCAATGGCAAACCAACATTTATTGAAATTATATGAGTTCTTTCAAGAAGTAGAACCTGTAAAGCATTCGATGACGGAGTTGGCAAAAATTGAAAAAGAAGCAGCAGAAGAAAAGTCCACTAAAAAGTCTAAGAATCCATCCACACCCGGTTTGTTTGAAATCAATCTTTTTGAAGAGGAACCAAATGAGGAGGAATTTACTCAGCCAGAAGTTAAACCTGTCCATTTATCAACGCCGACTTTCGAAGAAGAGACCGATAATGATGCAACAGCTAAGAAAAATCCATTGGTTGATGATATTAAATTAGAAATTCGAGAAACTCCACAAGTTGAAGATTTAGCTGATGTAAATGAAGAGGTGGTCGAAGAAGTAAAGGAAGACGACTTTGATGGGGTGGAAGAAGATATCGATGAAGTTGATGAGATGACTTCGCAAGAAGAGATTTTGGAAGAGGTGGACATTGCAATAGAAGAACCAAGTCTTACTCCGGAGGTTATGGAAGAAGAAGAAGAAGAAGAAGAAGAAGAAGAAGAAGAAGAAGAAGAAGAAGAAGAAGAAGAAGAAAATTATATGAGCAAATTGAGTATTGCTTTTGAACCACCTGTATCTCAAGCGGTGTGGGAAGAGCCCACTCCCATTTCATCTATTTTTGATTCAGATACCAAGTCGGGTTACACTTATGTGGATAAGGATTTACATTTAGAGAAAAAGCAAACCAGTAATTTAGATATCAGAAATATGATTGGTTTAAATGATAGGTATTTATACTCTAACGAATTGTTTTACGATAAGAAAGTTTATGAAAATGTACTAGATGAGCTGAATACTTTCAAATCAAAAGAAGAGGCTTTAAGCTTTTTGGAACCTTATTTGAATAAAGAAGTTGACGATATCGATGAGGAGAAAAATATGGATGAGGTAAAAACTAGTTTTAATAAGTTATTAGATCGATTTTATAAATAATGCTGATGTCTTTTTACAGCACAACGTTTGATGATTTAGAGTTTTAAAAAATAAAGTGGCTGTCTCTTTGGAAACAGCCACTTTTATATGCAACCTCTTTTAAAACAACTATTTAACTAACCTAAATAAGATTTTAAAGCAGAACTATATCTTTCTTTTTGTAAACGTTTGATAGCTCTTTCTTTAATTTGTCTAATTCTTTCTTTCGTTAAATCGTATTTTAAACCAATTTCTTCAATAGATGGACCTTCATCTCCTTCTAAGCCAAAGAATGCAGAAACGATTTCAGCTTCTCTAATGCTGAGGGATTTTAAAATTCTTTGAATTTCAACTTTTAAAGAATCTTCCATTACTTCTTCATCTGTAATGTTTCCACCTTCCAGTAAATCACCCATTGCAACATCTTCAGCTTCATGCACAGGAGCGTCTAATGATGTGTGACGTGTATTTGTACTGAAAACGTTAGCGATTTCAGCTTCTCTCATTTCTAAAATAGAAGCCAACTCTTCTGTAGAAGGTGCACGTTCGTTTTCTTGTTCGAAAGCGATATACGCACGGTTAGCTTTATTATAAGTTCCTATCTTATTTTGTGGTAATCTTACTAATCTACCTTGTTCAGCTAATGCTTGTAAGATTGATTGACGAATCCACCATACTGCATAGGAAATAAATTTAAATCCTTTAGTTTCATCAAAGCGTTGTGCTGCTTTAATTAAACCGAGGTTTCCTTCATTGATTAAATCACTTAAAGATAAACCCTGATGTTGATATTGTTTTGCAACTGAAACCACAAATCGCAAGTTCGCTTGTACTAATTTATCTAAAGCTGCTTGATCACCTACACGAATTTTTTGTGCTAATGTTGTTTCTTCCTCCGGAGCAATCATCGGAATACGACTGATCTCTTGTAGGTATTTCTCAACAGCTTGCGAGTCACGATTGGTTATTTGGGTTGCTATTTTTAGTTGCCTCATAGTAAAATATTATTTTTTTATGGTTAGTTGTATTGTTTATAGTATATTTATCATTGTTTACGTACATCTATTAACGGATAACAATTTAGAAGTGATATAGTTCGCTTGTTAAATGCTGGTTATCTGTGAGAATGTGTGTTTCCCAATTCAAGGGTTATAATACAAAAAGCAATCCATTATTCATAGTTTTTTTTGAAATATGTTGTAAATACACTGTTAAATCAGTGAATACTTCTATTTTTCTATAGATATCTCTCCTTATCAATTTTTCAAATACAGCTATTTGTTTTTAATATCTACTGACTTTGTGTCTTTGCTGTCATAGATTTGACATAATGACCTTATTTAAGAGAAGGTGTTTATATTTAGAAAATAGAGTGTTATCTTTGCTATGAATTTAAAATTTTTTCTACTTCATGGTACGCAAAGATAATTACCAACATCCGGATTATTACTTATTAGATGAGTTATTAACAGATGAACAGAAACTGATTAGAGCTTCTGTTCGTTCTTATGTTAAGCAGGACATTTCACCTATTATTGAGGAGCATGCACAAAATGCTACCTTCCCCAAAGAAATTATTAAAGGTTTAGGAGAACAAGGCTGTTTTGGTCCCTTCGTTCCTGAAGAATATGGTGGTCCAGGTTTAGATTATACTACCTATGGTATTATGATGCAAGAATTAGAACGCGGAGATTCTGGCGTTCGTTCTACGGCTTCTGTTCAAGGATCTTTAGTGATGTATCCAATATTAACTTATGGAAGTGAAGAGCAAAAGAAAAAGTATTTGCCTAAGCTTGCTACAGGAGAATTGATGGGATGCTTTGGATTGACAGAACCTGATCATGGAAGTGATCCAGGAAGTATGTTGACTCATTTTACAGATGACGGAGATCATATCATTTTAAACGGTTCTAAAATGTGGATTTCAAATGCACCTTTTGCAGATATTGCAATTGTTTGGGCAAGAAATCCAGAAGGAAGAATTCAAGGGATGATTTTGGAAAGAGGTATGGAAGGATTTACAACTCCTGAAACTACTGGAAAATGGAGTTTAAGAGCTTCTGCAACTGGTGAATTAGTATTTGATAACGTAAGAGTACCTAAAGAAAATATCTTACCTAATACGATTGGATTAAAAGGACCTTTAGGTTGTTTGAGTAGTGCACGTTTTGGAATCGCATGGGGAGCATTAGGTGCTGCTATGGATTGTTACGATACTGCTTTGAACTATGCAAAAGAACGTATTCAATTCGGTAAACCTATTGCAGGTTTTCAATTGATACAAAAGCAATTAGCTGAAATGATTACGGAAATCACGAAAGGTCAATTGTTAGTATGGAGACTCGGGAAATTAAGAGATGAAGGAAGAGCAACAGCTGCTCAGATTTCTATGGCTAAAAGAAATAGTTGTGAATTGGCATTAAATGTGGCAAGAAACGCAAGACAAATCTTAGGCGGAATGGGTATCTCAGGTGAATATTCTATCATGCGTCACATGATGAATTTGGAATCTGTAATTACTTATGAAGGAACACATCAAATTCATTTATTGATTACTGGTCAAGATATCACAGGTATCGGAGCGTTTAAGTAATGCAATACATTTATATTATAAAAAGGCACGCTTTAAAATAAAGCGTGCCTTTTTTATTGTTATTCTTTTAAGAAGTTTTAATACATCACTATTAAAATGGACTCTCCATCTTGAGCTGCAGCAAAATAAAAATTGCCTAATTCTTCTAAGTAATCCATTAGGTAACTCGGCAGGTCTTCCTCCACATCTTGTAACCAAAAGTTAGGATAAATGCCTAAATCACTCATTTTCTGAGCATCGTAAACAATTAAAGGATCAATTAAAAGTGCTTGATGTAATGCGTCACTTAAGTTTTGTACCTCATCAGGATAAAGTACTTGAATGCCAGTAGGTAGATATTTTGTTTCTCGAACTAAAGGTTCATTGATACTGGTAAACAAATGTCTTAAAGGATGCGTATTAGATTCGTTTAGTCCTTCGCCGGTTAATAAATAAGTAATGCCATCCCAAGATTTATCCATTTGCAATACGCGTGGATTATCAATTTCCTTAATCGTTTTTATGATGTCGTTAGGGTTGGCTTTGAAAAATTCAACTTCTTCAAGGTCAACACGTAGTAGTACAGCTTCCATTTTTGATTTTTTATCGCAAACATATTATTTAATCATGAAAAACAAGTAAAAATAAATAAACTTCTCATCAGCAGGGGAGTGATGTGTGCGATATAAAAATAAGTCAAAAAAAAGAGCGACATTAATTAATGTCGCTCTTTAAATAAAATCAATAAATAATTAGTCTCTGTGTTTGAAGTATTGCGTGTGTTCTTCCGTTTTTTCAGTAGTCGAATTGTATTTTTTAAATACCCAATAGAATTCATCTACTGAAGGATAAAATATCTTTCCTGAAAAGATATGCGTGCCTTCAGGGTTTTCTGGATCCGCCCACATAACGATTTTGCTTTCTTTGTCGCTTAAAGATAAGTAAGTGATGACACTATCAGGATTGTTTACTGCACATTTCGTGTAACCTTCATGAGTAATCATTTCACCATCCGTAGTAAATTGAATAATATCATCCAATTCACAACTTGGTAAAGAAGCGTAAACAGATAATGGATTTAAACCTTCTGCATCAATGTCTGACAAGATGGTATATTCTTCCAAATCCCAAAATCCAAAGGATAACATTTTTAATTTGGACACATCTTCAATGTCATAAAAATTACTTTCTTTTTCACAAGAAGTAAATACCAAAAATAGGGCTGCTAAGCTAATTGCTGATAATAGTTTTTTTATCATGATGAATTCTTTCTTAATTTTTATAGGTAAATATAAACTTTAAATAATTAAATTAAAACATTCCGGAAGATACTTTTAAGATACGAAGGCAAAATCGATTTGTTTCTTCTCTAAATTCGTGTTTACCACTTGAATGCGCACCTTATCACCAATTTGGAAAGTCTTTCCGTGATATCTTCCTCTCAAGGCATACATAGATTCTATCATCTCATATTCATCTTCAGGTAGAATGTCATTTATAGCAATCATGCCTTCACATTTTTGTTCAACTGTTTCTGCCCAGAATCCAAACCCTGCAACACCACTAATGATTGCATCTAATTCTTCGCCTAAAAACTGTTGCATGTATTCCACTTGCTTGTATTTAATAGAAGTTCTTTCCGCATCCATAGCTTTTTTCTCTTGTTCACTTGAATGAAGACATTTGCTTTCCATGTCTTTATCTTGTTTCAAGTTTTCACTCAACATGTCTTTCAAGATTCTGTGCACCATGATATCAGGATATCTACGAATCGGAGAAGTGAAATGGCAATAATCTTCAAATCCTAAACCATAATGGCCAATATTGTCAATAGAATAAGCCGCTTTAGCCATGGTTCTGATTCCCAATGTTTCGATGAGATGTTGTTCCGGTTTTCCTTTGAGATCCGATAATAACTCATTGAAAGTCTGACTGGTTGTTTCTGGCGTACTGGTATTCATTTTATAACCAAAACGAGTAATAAACTGCACGAAATTCGTCATTTTCTCCTCGTTAGGCGTATCATGAATTCTATAAGGGAAATTAACAGGTTCTCCTTTGACTTTCTTTTTTTGTATCGCTTCAGCTACTGTTCTATTCGCTAGAAGCATAAACTCTTCAATCAAATTGTGTGACGCTAAACTTTCTTTGATTTCAATTCCAATAGGTTTAGAATCCTTATCTAGTACAAATTTGACTTCTTGAGAGCTGAAGTTAATCGCACCTTGATCAAATCTTCTTTTACGAAGATGTTGCGACAACTCATATAATTCATATAAGTCTGGATATTCTGTCTTGTTTTCCTGGTCTATGATTTCTTGTATATCTTCATAAGCATACTTATGATCAGAATTGATGATGGTTTCTCCCATCCAATATTGATGTACATTAGCTTTCTCATCTAATTGAAGAATCACAGAAAAGGCTAATTTGTCTTCATTCGGACGTAAAGAACAAAGTTCATTAGAAATGGATTCCGGCAACATCGGTAAAACCCTATCGGGTAGATATACCGAGCAAGCTCTTTCATAAGCTTCTTCATCTATTGAGCTGCCAGGTTTTACAAAATGGCTAACATCCGCAATGTGAATTCCAATTTCGATTTTACCATTTTTCAAACGTCTTAAAGAAAGCGCATCATCAAAATCTTTCGCGTCTTTAGGGTCAATAGTGTAAGTAGGATAATCTCTACAATCTTTTCGGCCTTTTTTAATCTCTTCTTCCACATTTACTTGTAAGGAAGCTGCTTGTTGCAAAGTTTCTTCAGAAAAATACAATGGGAATCCTTCATTGAGAAGAATTTCTTCCATCGCTAAATCATTATCTGAATAGTCCTTAAGAATGGCTACTACTTTACCTTCAGGGTTTTTCTTTTTCTTATCTGTATGCGTGATTTCCACTCTGACATGCTCATTGTGCTTTGCACCCATTAAGCCTGAAAGGGGAATGAAAATATCAAAAGGTAGTTTTTGGTTGTCAGAAATGAAAAATGCAAAATCCTCAAGAACATCCAATTTCCCAATAAATTGGGTTTGTTGTCTTTCAAGAATGTTTAATATTTTTCCTTCGTATTTCTTAGGTCTTCTTACTTTAGTTAATTCAACTTCTACTTTATCGCCTTTGATACCAAACTGCATTAAATCAGGTCTCACCATGATATCTGCATCTAATTCTTTCACTATTACAAAACCTACTCCGCGTCTGTTGACATCTAATACACCTGTATAAATCTTATTTTCTAGTATGTTTTTCTTTTTACCGCTACGTGGTATTTTAGAACCACTATTCTTTCTACTCATAAATTTTATTTAATCAATCTGAATATGCAAATAAAAGACAAATTATCTGCATAAGGGGGTTTATTTTTTAATAATCTAAACTAAATGTACCGAATTGTGTTAGTACATCATCATAAAGCAAGACAAAAATGTAATTTGATGTAATTTTGAGGATGACTAAAAGGGCGGTTTCTATTTATGATCATATTATATAATTTTGAAAAAATTAAAAAACTATTAGGTACTGAAACAGTATTTAGACCTCAATCCTATTCGCTTTTGTTTGTTAAAGAAGGAAGTGTTTTTTTGAAATTGCAAGAAAAAGAACTTCGTATTGAAAATGGGCAAATTTTAATTGTTTCCCCTCATTTGCAATATGAACTCATCCGGTATTCGGAAGATATAGAATTACTGTTAACTCAAAACTATAGAAGTATTCAAGAACATTTGCATTTGAAAATTAATCGCTTTCAAATTTTTCCATTAATATTCTTTAGGGTTGAAAATGTTGTTGTTCCTAAAGAAAAAGAGTTTGAGTGGATGTGGAGTTTTTTATGTCAATTAGCATCTTTTCAAAATATAAGTAAGGCGCTTATCTATCAAAAAGAAATTTACCAATCCTTAGCAGAAGCTTTTGTATTGAGTTTGGCATCAATTTTACAACCTACTTCTTCTTTAACGATTCATCATCCTCAAGACAGAAAATCTCAGCTTGCAGAACAATTTATTGCTTTAGCAAGTCAACATTTTAGAACCCATAGAAATTTAGATTTTTATGCTAAAAAACAACATGTATCTAAGAAGTATTTATCCATTTGTGTGAAAGAAGTCACAGGCTTAAGTCCATCTATTATATTGAATCAATTGACGGTGGATGAAGCTAAGTTATTATTGAATCAACCAGAAAATAATATTGGCGATGTGGCTTTTGATTTAGGATTTGCAGACGCATTTATATTTTCTAAATTTTTCAAAAGGCATACCGAAAAATCTCCCAGCCAATTTAAACAACAAAATTATGAAGTACATACCATCTAGACATGTTTTGATGTATTTTGAACTTTTCAACTCTAAAATTTGTTAGCATCTTTGTAATAGACAAATGAGAGAGCTGTAACGTATTATTTATTAAAGCATTAAAGCGTTTTTTTTGTCGAGTATTTAAACAAGTGTCACAACTTAAAATCAGTTAAACGACACTATTTTTAATTTAAAATTGCATAATTATGAAAAAAGTAACCATGTTATTGTCGGGTCTAGTTTTAACAGGAATGACCGCATTTGCTCAAATGAGCGTAGAGCCAGAAATTGGAATGAATATTTCAAACCTAAGTACAAAAGTATCTGATCGAGATTCGGAAATGCATACTTCCAAAATTGGTCTTAATGCAGGAATTGGTTTGAAGTTTAATGTCACTGAAGGATTTTATATCAAACCAGGATTATATTATAACATGTTAGGTGCAGAAGCTCAATTAGTTGATTTTGGAGATATAGCACAATCTAAAAATATATACACGACTCATTATTTGCAAATACCTGTAAACTTAGGTTTTCAAGGTGGATTAAATGGAGGGCAGTCAGGATACATCTTTGGTGAAGTAGGACCTTATGTTGGTTTTGGTTTGTCTGGAAAAATAAAAAATGAAACAGATATCATAGGTATTAGTGGAAGTAATGAGGCTGATATCAAATGGGGTAAAGAAAACGATGAATTTAATCCTTTAGAAGTAGGTATGAAGTTTGCCGTTGGTTATGAAACTCCATGGGGTATTTACTTGAAGGGTGGATATACTTTAGGTTTGACTAACATGGCCAACGTAGATGATTATAAAATGAATAACCGCAGTTGGAATATCAGTTTAGGATATAGTATTTCTCTGTAATTTTTCATAGAGTAATCAAAAAATAGCGTCATTAAAAAAGGACTATCCAAATGGGATAGTCCTTTTTTATTCATCAGAATTTTAAAATTTAATCTTCTTTTTTCTTAACTACATTTAAGGAAAGCTCTTGCAATTGACTTTGGTCTAATGCCGATGGAGCTTGTAACATCACATCTCTACCCGCATTGTTTTTTGGGAATGCGATAAAATCTCTAATCACTTCCTCGCCACCCATTAAAGCACATAATCTGTCAAAGCCTAAAGCAATTCCACCATGTGGAGGAGCGCCATATTCAAATGCTTTTAATAAAAAGCCGAATTGATCTTGAGCTTGTTCTTCTGTAAAGCCTAAAGCTTCAAACATTTTCATTTGCACATCGCGATCGTGGATTCTGATGGACCCGCCACCAATTTCATGACCATTTAAAATGATGTCGTAAGCATTAGCTGCGATATAAGGATATTTCTCTTGATCTTCTAACCATGCGATATGTTCTTTCTTTGGAGAAGTAAAGGGATGATGCATCGCCATCCATCTTCCTGCTCCTCCACCATCAACGTCTTCTTCAGTATATTCTAGTAAAGGGAAATCCATTACCCATAATGGCGCAAATTCTTCTGGATTTCTAAGTGCTAAATGATTTGCAATTTCCATTCTTAAAGCACTTAAAGCTTTTCGTACTGCTCCCACTTCTCCTGATAAAACAAGCATCATGTCGCCTGGTTTCGCATCGCCTAAATCCAACCAAGTTTTCAGTTGTTCAGGACTATAAAACTTATCAATCGAACTACGAACAGTTTCATCTTCTTGATATTTGACATAAATCATGCCTCCCATACCTCTTTGTGGCATTTTAACCCACTTCGTCCATTCGTCAATTTGCTTTCTACTCCAAGCTGCTGCGCCAGGAACTACAATTCCTGCAACAAATGGAGCTTCCTCAAAAACCTTAAAATCAACACCACTTATGAAGTCAACGCCTTCATAATCCTTATTTAAATCTCCTTTTGGAGCTTTCAAGTTGGCAAAAGCCATATCAAAACGAATATCCGGTTTGTCATTTCCATAATTTCTCATCGCTTCCTCAAAAGTCATGCGTGGGAATGGAGCAGGTAATGTTACGTTTTTAACCTCTTTAAACAAATGCGTCAACATGCCTTCGAAAGTATTTAAAATATCTTCTTGTTCTACAAAAGACATTTCACAATCAATCTGGGTAAACTCCGGCTGACGATCTGCTCTCAAATCTTCATCCCTGAAGCATTTGACGATTTGATAGTACTTATCAAAACCACTCACCATTAATAATTGCTTAAAAGTTTGTGGGCTTTGCGGTAAAGCATAAAACTCGCCACCATTCATTCTGCTTGGAACAACAAAATCTCTTGCACCTTCAGGAGTGGATTTAATTAAAAAAGGCGTTTCAATATCTAAAAAACCTGCTTTATTTAAATAACTTCTTACTTCAAAGTTGATTTGATTTCGAAGCATGATATTTTCTTGAAGTGGACTTCTTCTCAAATCTAAATAGCGGTATTTCATTCTTAATTCTTCACCGCCATCTGTTTCGTCTTCTATAGTAAATGGAGGTGTTTTAGATTTGTTTAAAATCTTGAATGATTTTACATCAATTTCTATATCACCTGTTGGGATTTGAGGATTTTTATTACTTCGCTCAATTACTTTTCCTTCCACTTGCAAAACAAATTCTCTACCTAAAGTAGTGCCTAATGTTTTACTCAAGGTTTCATTGAAATATAATTGCGTGATCCCATAGCGATCACGTAAATCTACAAATGTGATGCTTCCTAATTTTCTAATTACTTGAACCCAACCACTTAAAGTTACCGATTCATCAATGTTATTAATTCTTAAACTACCACAATCATGTGTTCTATATGCCATAATCTCAGAAATGCTGTTTTGTTTGCGAAGATAAGCATTGTGAAAAGATTTCATTTATTTATAGATAATCATTTTTATTTAGAATGATTTTATTTAAAACGACGCTAAATCATTATTTTTAGGAATAAACTCGCTATTTTTATTTTTTTATTCAACATTCATATCATTTTTAGAATATAATACATGAATCTTCGCATTACGCTTTTAATGTTTATAACATTTCTGAGTTTGAGCTTTTCTGTCTTTGCACAAAAAGGAGCTAGTCGTTCAGATTTGGAAAAACGTAGAGCTTCTTTATTAAAAGAAATTAATGCGACACAGCAGTTGTTGCAGAGTACAGAGAAGGATCGTAAAGCAACCGTTTCTGAACTAAGGGCTATTAATGCGCAGTTGAATGCAAGACAACAATTGATTAATAATATTAATTCTGAAATCGGGCATCTCGACAAAGACATTAAAGAAACGGCGAGTGAAATTGAAATTTTAAATAAGAATTTAGAAGTATTCAAAATGCGTTATGCACAATCCGTGCGTTATGCGTATAGAAATAGAGCCTCTCAAAATATGGTGGCCTTTTTATTTTCTGCCAAAAATTTTAATGATGGTGTCAGAAGGGTTCAGTATTTAAAAAGATATAGAGACTTTAGAAAAGATCAAGCAGACGAAATTAGAAAAACACAGCAATCTTTAAATGCAAGAGTAGAGCGATTAAATACAGATAAAAGTCAAAAAGGGAATTTACTGAGTACTGAAGAATCTCAAAAAGGTAAAATTCAAGAAGAGTCTCAAAAAACGAATAAGTTAGTTCAAGAATTACAGGGCAGAGAGAAAGAATTGTTGAATCAAATTAAAAAAGATCAGCAAGTTGCTGCGAGATTGCAAAATGCAATTGCTGCGGAAATTCGTAAAGAAGTGGAAGCTGCAAGAAAGAAAGCGGAGGCTGAAGCTGCGAAATTAAGAGCGGAAGAAGAAGCCAAACGTCAAAAAGCGGAAGAAGAAGCTAAGAAAATAGCAGCTGCTGAAGAAAGAAAGAGAAAACAAGCAGCAGGAGAGGTATACAATAGTGGACAAGGCGATGTAATCTTGAATGTAGGTAAACCAAGTGCATCAGATGCAACTAAAGGAACAGAATCCACTGTTGCCACAACGACTACAGCACCAAAAGATACGCCAAAACCAACACCAGCTGTCGAAAAACCTTCTTATAAGTTGAGTTTAACGCCAGAAGTGAAAACGATTTCGGACAACTTTACGAACAATAAAGGTCGATTACCTTGGCCAGTGGCTTCAGGGTTTATTTCGGGCAAATATGGTAAACAACCGCATCCGGTATATGCTTCTGTAATCACTGAAAACAATGGGGTTGATATTACCACCGCCAATAACGCAGCTGTTTTAGCAGTAAGTGGTGGGACAGTACTAAGAGTTATGAATATTGATGGGTATGTCGTTATGGTCAGCCATGGTGAATACTTTACTATCTACAGTAACTTAAGTAGTGCAAATGTTCAGGTCGGTCAAAAAATTGACTTTAAACAGTCTGTAGGAAGAGCAGGTATCAACTCAGAAGGAGTTCCGGTGGTCAACTTCCAAATATGGAAAGTAGGAGGAAATAACAGTACTCAAACTTTGAATCCGGAAGAATGGATTGCACCTAATTAATGATTAAACAGTTTTATATATACTAAAAGGATTTTGCTCTTGGCTTAATCCTTTTATCTTTAAGTGAAATTTGAAATTATATTATAAATGGAAAGTACAAAAAAGGGATTACTAGCAAGGTCTTTAGATGTTATTGAAAAAGTAGGAAATAGATTACCCGATCCAGCGGTTTTGTTTTTACTATTGATGTTTGTGATTTGGATATTCTCAGCTATTTTTTCCGGATTTTCTTTTGCTGAAATTGATCCGAGAGATGGAAATCCTATAGAAATCGTAAATCTTTTAACTTTAGATTCCTTAGCGACTTTCTTGGCTAATATGGTTCAAACTTTTACCAGTTTTGCGCCATTAGGTATTGTATTAGTTGCGATGTTAGGTGTTGGAGTTGCGGAGCATTCAGGATTCATTGATGCAGGATTACGCTCTATGTTGAGAATAACACCTAAGAAACTTTTGACTCCCATGCTGATTTTGGTGGCTATTGTTTCTCATACAGCTACAGATGCTGGATATGTATTGGTAATTCCTATTGGAGCGGTGATATTCTTAGCCGCAGGGCGACATCCTTTAGCGGGAATTGCTGCAGCCTTTGCAGGTGTTTCAGGAGGTTTTAGTGCTAACTTTGTGCCCTCAGGAATTGATCCATTAATTCAAGGTTTTACACAATCAGCAGCGAGAATTATAGATCCTACGATTGAATTAAACCCATTAAATAACTGGTATTTTACTTCCATTTCATCTATTTTAATTATTCTAATAGGTTGGTATATTACAGATATAATCATTGAACCAAGACTTAATAAAAAGTCGCCTTACATACACGAAGAGACGGAAGAAGATGATAAAGCCTCTTTAAGTAAATTGCAGAAGAAAGGATTCTTTTGGGGCGTATTGAGTATGGTTTTAGGTTTGTTATTATTGTATTTATGGATTGCACCTGCAGATTCTTCTTTGCGTGATGCTAATGGAGATCTAGCTTCATTCTCAGCACCTTTAATGCAATCGATTGTCCCTATTATTTTCATTGTCTTTTTAATTCCAGGGGTAGTGTATGGATATGTCGCCAAGACTTATAAAGCTTCGAAAGATGTTATTGCAAGTATGACGAAGTCGATGCAAGGAATGGGTTATTATATAGTTATGGCATTTTTCTGTGCACTTTTTATTGATGCTTTTGCTCAATCTAACTTAGGTGCATTATTGGCTTTAAAAGGTGCGAATGGTTTAAAAGCGATGAATTTCCCACCTCAGGTTACGATTGTAGGTATAGTTATCTTAACAGGTTTTGTGAACATCTTTATTGGATCTGCTTCTGCAAAATGGGCTTTATTAGCGCCTATTTTAGTACCGATGTTAATGCAATTAGGGATTTCTCCAGATTTAACTCAAGCGTCTTATAGAGTAGGGGATTCTGTAACTAATATCATCACTCCATTGATGCCTTATTTCCCACTAGTGGTCGTGTATTGTCAGAAGTATGTGCCTGAAACAGGGATTGGAACTTTAGTGTCTACGATGTTGCCTTATGCGATATTTTTCTTTGTGTTATGGACGATTTTCTTAATCATCTACTGGATGATTGGAATTCCTTTAGGCTTGCAATCGAGCTATGAGTACGTTACATTTATTATTGATAATGGTATTCAAAGTTCTTCAAAATTCTTTAATTTTGCGACAGCTTAAAAATAGGTGAAGGAATGAAAATATTTTTCAAAAGTGTAGGATTGGTTTTAGGGTTAGGGTGTAGTGTTGTTTCATGTAGTGATAAAGAAATTACAACAGCAGAAACTATGGTACTTCCTTTATTACAAAATCAGGAACGAACGCCTAATTTATCTACTGAAACAGTGGAAAGACCTCAAATTACTTTGAAGGAAAATCATGAGAAATGGAAAGTGCCTTCAAAAGTTCAACATGTCTTTTTAGATATGATTGAACAAACTCAAAGACAGATTGATGATCCTGAGGAGTTTGATATTTATATTCGTAAAATGAAAAGAGAGATTGCAATTTGTCCTCCATATATTGACGAAATGTCAAGTGAATATGAAAATCTTCAAAGATTTGTCAACTATATAGAGGATATGCTTGAAGTCGCTAATGGTTTAAATATTGAATTGGTTTTAAAGGAATTAGAAACTTTTGATGATTATTTTATGGCTGCATAAAGGAAGAGGTCCATTGATTTAACTTCCGAAAAATGCCATTTTTATTGTAAAAAACAATTTTATGTCTGTACATAGTCCTGTAAAACGCGTAACTACGCACACTTTACAAAATATGAAGTCACAAGGAGAGAAAATTTCCATGTTGACGGCGTATGATTTTTCATTTGCCAGAATCTTTGATGAAGCAGGCATTGATGTTTTGTTAGTAGGAGATTCTGCGTCTAACGTGATTGCAGGTCATGAAACGACTTTGCCGATCACATTAAATGAAATGATTTTTATGTGTGCGAGCGTTGTTCGCGCAGCTAAAAGATCATTTGTAGTTTGTGATTTACCTTTTGGTACTTATCAAGGAAACAGCAAAGAGGCCTTAAATTCTTCTATCCGAATCATGAAAGAAGCGGGTGCACATGCAGTGAAGTTAGAAGGAGGCATGGAAGTTTTAGAATCTGTAAAGCGAATTGTGACTTCTGGAATACCAGTTATGGGACATTTAGGATTAACACCGCAGTCTATCTATAAATTTGGAACTTATGCCGTGCGTGCTAAAGAAACGGAAGAAGCTGAGTTATTAGTACAAGAAGCTATCGCTTTGCAAGAGGCAGGTTGTTTTGCATTGGTTTTAGAAAAAATTCCTGCAGATTTAGGTAAGCGAGTTGCGGAGAGTGTGAGTATTCCAGTAATCGGTATTGGTGCTGGTCCAGATGTAGATGGACAGGTGTTGGTAATGCATGATTTTATAGGTGTGACCAAAGACTTTTCACCAAGATTTTTGAGGAGATATCTGGAGTTATATGATGAAATTAAAGACGCCACTAAGCAATACATTGCAGACGTGAGGAGTGTTGATTTTCCTAATGAAAATGAACAATATTAATTAAGGATTTAGCGAAAAAGTGAAATGCTTAGTGCTTTAAGAAGTGCTGAGCATTTTTTATTTATGATGCTTTTCAACCTACTTTAACTTTCTACAGACCCACCATTTCATTTAAATTTCCAAAATTGAACTTAACATCAAGTCTTGTAAATACAACCTCCGCTTTAGATTTCTGCTCCTCGCCCCCTTTGGTTTGGTGTTCCGCCACCAACCAAAAACGGTCTTATTGTTGATGTTTATTGGAATAAGCACCGACTTGTAAAGGGAAAGCTTTTGTTTAGTGTTTGTTGAAAAATGCTTTTTAGGATTTTAGAATCCTTCTATTTATCTGCATTATGTTTTTCTGGATAAATTAAGGAGAATTTCTATTAAAGTGGTCGGTGGCGGAACACCAACCACGGGGAAAATTTATCATTGGCTTGTTTAATTTTTTCAAGAATCAAGTCAAACTGATCTGAACCGATAGTGCGTGCAATAGCCTTACCAAAAAGTGTGGCTATTTCATACCAATCAATGGTTTCAGTACCTAAATTCTCATTAACACTATTAGTAAAACTTTCAATATCAAAGATTTGATTTTCAGGTTTCGATAAAGAAGAAATTTTTACAATTTCTTTTAAGGTTTCGCTTTTTGAAAGAGAAAATAACTGCTTCTTATCGAACAACTTATCAAGAATTGATAATGGCAAATCCTTTATTGATGGTATGTGATATTCAGAAAGGTATTGGCTTAAAAAGAACTCGGAATGAGTGGCAACTGCCTCAATGTCCTCTAAATATTGTCTGTTTTGTTTATTAATAAGAAATAAGGTTTTATTGTTATTTCTTAACTCAAATGCTACTCTTTGAGAAAGACTGTTCCCAATCGATACATTGATGTTATTTCGATTGAATTCCTCTATTACATCTGCTCGAAATAAAAACCCATCATTATTTTCGATAATGAGAACTGGAGCATCATAACCTGAGAGGACTTTGATTATACGTTTTATTAGGCTATTCTCCATCTAATCTGAATGTTAAAAGTTGTTTAGTTCCTGGAATCAATCTTTGATTCTCTTCAAAATCGGACAGCCATTTAGTGTGTTCATTTTCAAGTCTTTTTAGCTTTGACTTGCGGATATTTTCAATTCCTATTTTGTTAATTCTTGACTTCTGGAATTCGTAGGAATTTAATTTATTATCCTTTTTAATTTTCAAGGATTCTTTTAAATCTGCTTCCATATTTTGAAATGACATAAAAAGAGCATCGTTCAATATGTTTGAGAAGTCCTTAGTTTCAGTCAAACCTATAAATTCAATTTGATCAGAGTTCTCCTCAGAGTTCAGTCTATTCCATATATCATTGGCATAGGCAGAAAACAATTTGCCTTTATCGGAGATAAAAAATGGCTGATATTGAACCTTAGTCTCAAGCCTATTTTGGGCTGATATTTGCCACAATGACCAATATCCTGCTGTTTCATTTTCGGAGTTAAACTTAATCACCGGAATAGTTGATTCTCCATTGAATTCACCTATATCACTTAATATTTTCCTAATCCAATCGTGTTGCAAGGTGATGTGTTCTACATCTGGATTATTCATAGAAACCTCTGAATCAAAGGTTATTTTCTTTTTTTCTTCACCAATTGTAATGTTGTGAAATCCCAATAAATTCTTTGAGATTGAACCACCATGAAGTTTGGTATATTCAATAATTAAAGATTCCAACCATTGAGGAAGAGGGCTGTATTTTATTTCAGCTGCTTTTTTGAATTCTATTTCATCTTCTTTAACTTGAGGGAGCACACCTTCTGTACTTTTAAAATCCCGAAGTTTTCTTTTTATTTCAGAAAGCCATTTTTCGCCAGCAAATTCAAATCTTTCTGGATCTAATAAACTTTGTAAATACAATTTATTAACCTTTTTCATATCAATTGCAGAATCTAAAACATCTGCTGTTTTGTCAATTCCCAATTGATCTATAATGTAGTTGAGTTTCTCCTCAATAACTTCATAAACACGTAAATCCACACTATTATTGGTGAGCATATTAAATGCCTGAACAATATGCTTCTGACCAATTCTATCCACCCGACCAATCCTTTGCTCAATCATCATGGGATTCCAAGGTAAATCATAATTAAAAATGATATGGCAAAACTGCATGTTCAGAGATTCTCCAGCAGCATCTGTTGCAACTAGTATTTGAGCTTCATTTTTAAATGCAGACAATGCTCTTTTTCGCTCATCTAAATCTTGGCTTCCGTTTATACTGGCACATGCATATCCTTTTTTAGTAAAGAAATCATACAGCATTTTTTGAGTCGTTCTAAATTCAGTAAACACCAAATTATTAAAAACTGCTTTTTCATATTCGTTTATTTTTAAAATCTCGTTGTTCTTTTGCCAAGCGTTTTACCTTATTTTTCTTTTCGTCACGGTTACGGTCACTTTTAAAAAACATACAACTTTCGGCTAAATTACTACCTTGTTTAATCATCAAACCATTGTAAGGACAATGATCGTAGCCACAGTTGTGTTTGGCATAAACTCCAAAATTTCGGTGTTTTATTTTTTTATCCTTCAATATTTTTTCTTGATTTTCTCGGATGATTTCCCAAAAAGCCAACTCCTCCTGTGGGGTAAGTTCGGTTTCTAAATGCACCACTTTCAGATAAGTCAATGGATCTTTGAGTTGTAAAAAATCAAAAGTTTTCTGAAAATATTGATGTGCAAAATCACGGATTTCCGTTTTGTCTTCCATTGTCAATTGCTCATTTTCTAACAACGAACGATACAATCCCAAGGTATTAAAATCGCTGTATTGCTTGTGATTTTCGATAAAATACAGGTATTCCTCTTTTTGTAATTGGTTGAACGGTTTGTTTATTTTCATGTTATTGTTTTAATTTGTAACCTGTTTTTTATGCGCTTCTTTTAGCTCTTTGATGTATTGTAACAGTTCGGTTATTACCTCTTCCTTTTCGGCAATTGACGTTCATAACTTTCTTTTTCATCTTGTTGCAAGCTTTTACACTTTACAATCTCTGTTTGCGCTTCGGTATATTTTTTTGAACTGACGCAACTTGTTAAACCGAGGCTAAGGAGAAGTAAGTAGATTTTTGGTTTCATAGGTGTCGTTTTTAAAATAACTTCAACGGAGTCTAAAACTCTGTTGAAGTTGATTATTAAAGAAACTTTAGAAAAGTTTGAAGCCTATAAGTCGGAAGAACTTTTAGGAGCGGGTATAATTATTTGCTGTTATTTCTTTAGAATTTTAAATACTAAGTTATCTATCCAATATGGTGCTGTATTGTCTTTGTCTCTACGATCGTTGCTTCCATGAGCAAAATAATATTCTTTACTTTCAAAATCTACCAAATGTATATACTCGTGTATTAAAGTAGCCGTCCACTCTATTTCATCACGCTTTTTTATCTTACGGTTATTGAGATAGATTAGGTTAGGATTTATCGGTCGGGTATAGGCATTCGCTTTACTCCATAACCATTTTGGTTTATAAATCTCCACCGAAGCTTTCACTTTTGAAGACTTAATCAGCTTACTGATAATTTCCCCCGAAGCATTCGAATAGTCAAAACTGTCTATTTTGGATAATTCGTTGAGAAATTCCTCATTTTCTAAAATTTCATTGGCTTTTTGTACGGCATTGATAATCAGATCTAATGTGCCGTCATAGTTTATTCTATTTTTCATATTTTATCATCTTTTAAATTTCATCATAGTTTTTCCACGCTACTTTTGCGTAAAATCTGTCAGCCTTTTTTTGAGCTTGTTCTCCTGCAAACTCTTCCAGCCATATTAACCCGGAAATTACTTTGGCAATCCATTCAGGAATACTTTTTTGAACCTCTGTCACCTCCCAATTTCTCAATAAAAACTCATTTGTTTTTTCTTCCAGAATCTCCAACTTTGAATAATACTTGGTTTTACACAATCTTCTTTCACCAACAAACAAATATCCTTTTGCTATATCTGTTTTAATATCATTGTAAATTTTATTATACCCTTGTTGTAGCTCTGTGTATTTCTCTTTCATTCGTTCTTTGGCTTTTTCAGAAAGAGAAGATGATGATTTTTGGTTTTTTACATACGCCTCTACTACTTTTTTTACTTCGGTTTGATTTTGCATTGCTGTTCTTTTGTTGCAAGGATCTGCCTCTTGTCCCCAACCTTGCACTACAAAACCGAGAACCATTACTGTTATAAATATTACTCTTTTCATAATCTCTATAATTTAAAAGGTTAATTAAAATGTTTCTTTTTTTGTTTCACAAAACGTAGCCAAATGCTTTAAAGCTTTTTCCATACGCTCCGCAAGATTAGCTTCACCATTGATAAAATGAATTTCCTGTGTACTTGGACTTCTAGCATTATCTGATCTATCTGTGTAGAACCAATGATATGATTTTCCTGATGCTGAAGCTAACTTTATTATAACTCTATTACCTTTATCATTTAGTCCTACAGATAAAACTTCAGGAGGAGGAAAACTCTCAAATGCTCTGGTGTTCGGTTTATCTACGTGATGCCACCTATTATAATACTCTATATGTATAGTACAAGGTGTAACACTAAGTTTTGCACCCTCATTCGAATAAGAAAATTCGCCATATCTATCAAAATACTTCTCAAACTTTTCTTTAATCCATGCTATGGTTTCCTCTTTGGTCTGTGCTTGTGTGTGTTGTGTGCTTGTTAAGGCAAACAGTAAAATCGTTGTGGTGATGATTGTTTTTAATGTTTTCATTTTCTTTAATTTTTAATTAGTTTTTTATTCTAATATCTAAATCTCTGAAATATATTTCAGTTACTTCAAACGGGTAATAGTTGTTGTTAAGAACAATCGATCCGGTGCTTTCCCATGAGTTTGCCCCTTTGTAATCATCTTTATTTTGATGTCCGTAATCAAAGTCTGGTGTGGTAAAATCACCCAATGCATGGCTTAGTTGTAAATTAAAACGTTCTTTGGAATATACGCGATTATACGCATACTGTCCTTTTACTACATAACCTTTCATATACAAATTAAATTTTGAAATTTTGTAGGCATTTGAACCGATTTCGTTGTAATACTTCTTAGGTACACCTTGCTTTTCCAATGCTTCAATTAACTGGCTGTTACCGCCCGTGATGTAGAGTTCCGTATTATTTACACTCATTCTGCCAGCAAAACCGGCAAATGTGGTATTAGCTACGATAAAACCATAGCATTTGTTTCCCCCGATATCAAACATTGTTTTCAACGTTCTTGATTGCTGGGCATAGGTCATTGTTGTTGCAGCAAAAAGCATTAAGATGATTGCTGCTGTGTTTCTGATTGTTTTAAAATTTGTTGTCATAGTTAAAGTTATAATTAGTGTTAGATGATATGTGTTTTTTGTTCTTCGAATGAAGTTTATCGGTTAAGATTTTTATCACGCCTTAAATATAAATGGCATTACTAAATATTTTGTGAATCACAAAATAAGATAAATATTCTTTACTTTGTCAAATAAAAGCGGTTAAAAATGGAATTTATAGACTTTTTAGGAGAAATGTTGGGCATAACTAAGGATTTTGCCGTAACCAAAATTGAGAAGAACGAATTAGAGAAAACGATT
>SMEQ01000006.1_pt1 | contig 92325 bp, 69 predicted proteins | sample 2456281 | NCBI WGS metagenome assembly SMEQ01 (sample SAMN10132596, study PRJNA489261) | soil metagenome | isolation source: day1 antibiotic-loamy sand soil ammended with raw manure from dairy cow... | place: USA | collected 2015-04-01
CTAACTTGAGCTTGTGTAAAGTGCATAATCTTGATTTTTTGTTGTAATTAAATCAAAGATACTAAGTTGTACTTTACACACTTTTAGGGACAGTATCTTATGTACTCACTTTTTTCGGTTTATAAATAAGAGTTTAAATAAAATATCAAACACATAAAAAAACCCTCATCAAAATCATGATGAGGGTTTTTAAATATACTAAAGAGTTATGAAGCTATGCGCTTCTTATTATAACTCACGTTTTACTTCTACTTCTTCAAATCCTTCTAAAACGTCACCTTCTTTAAGATCATTAAATCCTTTCAGGCTTAGTCCACATTCATAACCAGCTACAACTTCTCTAACGTCATCTTTAAATCGTTTCAAAGAAGCTAAATCTCCTGTATGAACTACAATACCATCTCTAATGACATTGACATGTGTATTTCTTGAGAATTTACCATCTGTAACATAACAACCTGCGATTGTTCCGATAGAGCTAATTTTGTAGATTTCTCTAACTTCAATATGACCTACTACCTTCTTTTCAAACTTAGGTTCTAACATTCCTTCCATTGCGCTCTTCAATTCTTCGATAGCGTCATATATGATAGAGTAATGTCTAATTTCAATATTTTCACTATCTGCTAATTGTGCTGCTTGTACCGAAGGTCTAACTTGGAAACCAATGATAATAGCATCTGAAGCACTAGCCAAGTTTACGTCTGATTCCGTAATTTGTCCTACACTCTTCAGCACTACATTCACATGAATTTCTTCAGTAGATAATTTCTGTAAAGAGTCACTTAACGCTTCCGCAGAACCATCGTAATCCGCTTTAATAATAATATTCAATTCCTTGAACGTACCTAAAGCTAATCTTCTTCCAATCTCATCTAAAGTGATATGCTTACGAGATCTTAAACCTTGTTCTCTTAATATTTGTGCTCTATGAGTTGCAATATTTTTAGCTTCTGACTCGTCGCGATATACTTTAAATCTTTCTCCAGCTTGTGGCGCTCCGTTAAGCCCTAACACTTGTACTGGTGTAGAAGGTCCGGCTTCTTGTACTCTTTGTCCACGTTCGTTCATCATAGCCCTAACTTTACCATAGAATTGACCTGTTACAATCAAATCTCCAGCTTTAAGCGTACCACTTTGAACTAATACTGTAGAAACGTATCCTCTACCTTTATCTAATTCCGCTTCAATTACAGAACCTGTTGCTTCACGATCAGGATTAGCCGTTAATTCTAGAATTTCTGTTTCTAAAAGTACTTTTTCTAATAGTTCGTCAATGTTGATTCCTTTTTTAGCTGAAATCTCTTGACTCTGATACGCACCACCCCAGTCTTCCACTAATATATTCATATTAGCCAACTGTTCTTTAATTTTTTCTGGGTTAGCAGATTCTTTATCTATTTTATTTATAGCAAATACCATTGGTAAGCTTGCTGCTTGAGCATGTGAAATAGCTTCTTTCGTTTGTGGCATGATCGCGTCATCTGCTGCGATTACAATAATTGCAACGTCAGCCACTTTTGCACCTCTGGCACGCATCGCTGTAAAGGCTTCGTGACCTGGAGTATCTAAGAAAGCTAATTGTTTGCCATCTTTGGTAGTTACTTTATAAGCTCCAATATGTTGAGTAATACCACCAGCTTCACCAGCTACAACGGTTGCATTTCTTACATAATCCAATAGTGAAGTTTTACCATGATCTACGTGACCCATAATGGTAACAATTGGTGCTCTTGCAACTAAGTCTTCTGGATTTTCTTCTAGAATTTCTTCTTCCGTCTCCGTATCTTCTAAATCTAAGAATTCCACTTCTGACCCAAACTCATTTGCTACCAACTCAATTACTTCTGCATCTAAGCGTTGATTAATAGAAACCATGATTCCTAAACTCATACACTTACTAATCACATCAGTAAAGCTTACATCTAATAAGTTAGCAAACTCACTTACAGATATAAACTCTGTAACTTGAATTAATTTATTTTCGCTTACTACTTCTTCTTGAGAGCGTCTATCTTGTTCATCACGTCTTGTTCTTCTTGTTCCTCTTGACTTCGCACGTCCTCTACCACCAGCCATTCCTCCAGCTAACTTAGCTTGAGTTTCTCTGATTTTATCTTGAATTGCTTTAGCATCAATTTCTTGAGGTGGAAGTGCCACTCTCGCTTTTTTAGGTCCACCTCTTCCTGGTCCAGTTCTTCTTCCTTTCGGTCCTGTTCCAGCTCCTGGCGCACCTCCTGGTCCACCACCTGCTCTTCTTTTACCTGCTCCTGCTGGTCTGTTTGCAGTTGGAGTTCCTTTCTTATCTACAGGAATACGTTTACGCTTTTTACGATCCTTGCGATCTGAACTTTTCGTATCTACTGGTAATTCAATTTTCCCAACTACTCTTGGTCCTTCAAGTCTTGGAGCAGACATAGCAATATGTTCTACTTTCGGTTCTTCAGGTGTAGCGGGTGTATTATCTTTTTTAGCTTCTGGAGTAGCCACAGTTGTCTCTTTCTTAGGAGTCGTTGGCTTATCTATAGGCTTTTTAGTTTGTTGTTCAGGTTTAGAAGTGTCTTTCTTAGCTACAGGTCCTTTAACTACTTTAGCATCTCTTCGATCCCTCGGTGCATCTTTTGCTGTTGCTTTTTTAGTCGGCTGTTTCTTAAATTGATTAAGATCAATTGTTGCTACCACTTTTGGACCATCCAATGTAGGTGCTTTCATTCCTATATGAGAAGTTGTTTCTTCTTCCTTTGTTTCTGAAACTTCTGGAGTTTTAGCTACTTCTTTAACTTCTTCCTTAGGTGCTTCTTTCTTAGGCTCTACAGCTTTAGGCTTCGGCGTTTCTGCCACAACTTTTTCCGCTTCTTTTTTCGGCTCTTCTACCTTTGGCTTTTCTTCTACTACTTCCTTTGGTTTTGGTGTTTCCTTCTTTTCTTCCGGAAGCACTTTTTCAACCTTTGGAGCTTCTTCCTTTTCTGGAACAGGCTTCGTGGGCGTTTCTTTTTCAACTTTAGGTTCCTTAACTTCTTCTACCATTTCTGGCTTGGAGGTCTCTGGTTTAGTTTCAGTTTTAGCTTCGATTTTAACTTCGTCTTTTTTCTCAGCAGGCTCTTCAACCGGTTTTTCAACGGGCTTCTCTTCCTTTTTCGCTGTTTTTTTAGCCGCAGTTTTTGCTACTTTCTTTGATTCTTCTTTCTCCTCTGTAATTTCTTCTGCAGTCTTAGACGCACCACCACCTTTAGGCAGTTCTATTGAATCACTTTCCTTCTTAACAGCTTTATCATCGGCATACTCCTTCTGCATTGCATCATACATTTCAGCAGTAATTTTTGGATCTGGTTTTGTTTCATCAACCTCAAATCCCTTACCTTTCAGAAATGCAACTGCAGTATCTTTCCCTACATTTAATTCTTTGGCTGCTGCCAAAATACGAGTTTTTCTAGCTATTGACATTCTTTAACTTAAAGTTCCAACTATTTCTCTAAATATTCATATATTTCTTAAACAGTTGATTAATAAAAATTCCTAATTATATTTTAGGATTACAAAGTTACCAATTAAATAGGGTTTTATAAATATATTGACTATTAAAGTCTACCCTAATAATTTTAGAACTCCTCATCCTCTTCAATATCTTCTTCTTTTTCGTCCTCTTCCTCTCCTTCAACTTCCTCATCTTCGATCATTTCTTCTGATTCTTCAGCCTCCACAATCTCTTCATTTTCTTCTAATTCATCTTCAAAAACTTCCTCTTCTTCCAGCTCTTCTGGTTCAGCATCAAACTCTGCTTCCATAATAGCTCTTACTTCTCTCACTGTTTCTTCTTCTAAATCAGCTCTTCTTGCTAACTCTTCGATAGATAATTCCAATACGCTTAACGCTGTATCACAACCCACTTTTTTCAATGAATCAATTACCCAATCTTCAATCTCATCTCTAAATTCATCAATATTAATATCGAATTCAGCTTCATTCTTAATGTCTTTCTTCACTTCAATGGCCATTCCTGTCAACTCTTGAGCTAATTTAATATTAACTCCTCTTCTTCCAATTGCCAATGCGATTTGATCCACATCTAAATATACATCTACACGATTACCGTTAATGCTCATTCTATTAATTCTTGCTGGCGTTAACGACCTTTGAATTAATAAAGATTCATTACTCGTGTAATTGATAATATCAATATTTTCATTTTTCAATTCACGAACAATTCCATGAATACGACTTCCTTTCATTCCCACACAAGCACCTACGGGATCAATTCTATCATCGAAACTCTCCACTGCTACTTTTGCACGTTCACCTGGTTCTCTCACGATTTTCTTAACCGCAATAATACCATCAGCTATTTCAGGAACCTCAATTTCCATTAATCTTTGTAAAAAAGATGGATGGGTTCTACTTAACACAATTACTGGAGAATTGTTTCTGAACTCTGGTTCTAAAACAACTGCACGAACCATTTCACCTTTCTTAAAGAAATCTCCTGGAATTTGGTGATACTTAGGAATCAATAATTCGTTTCCATCTTCATCCAAAACCATAATTTCCTTTCTCCACACTTGGTATACTTCAACAGTAACCATTTCACCCACTCGCTCTTTATATTCTAAATAAAGATTATTTTTCTTCAAGTCAGTAATTCTTGCTGCTAAAGTTTGTTTTGCAGCTAATATGGCTCTTCTTCCAAAGTCAAGCACATCTATTTCTATATTCAGCTCTTCACCCACTTCATAATCCTCATCTACCTCTTGAGCTTCTGATAAATTCACTTCCGCCAAATCGTTTTCCACTTCTCCATCTTCCACAATTATTCTATGATGAATAATGTTAAGATCACCTGTATTATCATTAATAATTACTGAAAAGTTTTCATCCGTTCCATATTTTCTTTTCAACATGGTTTGGAAAACGTCTTCAACAACTTTCAAAAAGGTTGGTCTATCTATATTTTCGGCTTCTCTGAAATCTTCAAAAGAATCTATTAGATTTATACTTGCCATAATCTTAAAATTTCTGTGTTCTTAGGTTCTAAAATACCGTTTGAACTATTGTTTCTTTTATATTTTCAAATGGAATTTCTTTCGTAATCAAAACTTTGTCCTTCTTCTTCTTACCCTCTTCGTATGTTATTACGATATGGTCTTCAAATACCTCTTTTAGCAATCCTGCTTCTTTTGAGGTATGCTCATCATTCAAAGTTACTTCTACTTGTCTGCCAACATTTTTCTTATATTGTCTAAACAATTTCAAAGGTTGTCCAATTCCTGCGCTGCTCACTTCTAAAGAATAAGATCCGTCTTCATAGATTTCGGATTCTTCTATTTTCTTATATAAGGCACGATGAATCTTAGATATTGTTTCCACATTTACACCTTCATCACCATCTAAAAATATCTTTATATTTGAAGTAGGCCTGATGTATAAATCGATTAGAAAAAGGGTTGAGTCTTGAATAATTTCATCTAATAATGCTGTAATTTTCTCCTCCGCTGTACTCATAGCTTCCCAATAATATTTTTCCAAAAACAAACAGAGGAGGCTTTTATGCCCCCTCTCTTTTCGTATCTTTGCAAAGATAGGAATAAAAAATGAATATTTAAAGATTATTTTCATACCTTAATGCATAACATTCCCAAACCTTCTCCGTCATCACCAACTGATCCTATGGGTCAAGCTGTTTATGATTTTCATTTTCATGAGCAAGAACATCCTCTTTTAATTTTCGATAAGTTCGGCCCACCAGTTCCTATGGATGTCACCTACTACTTTCGTGATTTTGAAAATATGCCAAAACTGGAACAAGAAGCATTACGACAATGTTCTGGAAAAATCTTAGACGTCGGTGCGGGTGCTGGAAGTCATGCTTTATATCTACAGGAACACGGCTTAGACATTACTGGCTTAGACATTTCAGAAAGCAACTGTAAAGTGATGAGCGATCGAGGTTTGAAAAAGGTCATTCAACAATCTATATGGAATCAGCCATTACAAGGTTATGATACTTTGCTTTTTATGATGAATGGTTTAGGTTTCGTAGGAAATATTGAAAAACTACACGCCATATTGAAGCATTTTCATGAAAACACAGAGGATCATGTGCAATTAATTGTAGATAGTTCTGATGTTTATTACCTCTTTGATAATCGACCGCGACCTGAGGACCATTATTATGGTGAAATAAAATGTCAATATGGTTATGGTGAGCTTACCTCCCAATGGTTCAAATGGCTTTATATAGATGAAGGTTATTTCCAACTCATCGCATCTGAAACAGGCTGGGATTTTGATATCATCGGAAGAGATACCGATAGACAATTCTTAGTTCGACTCACGAAGCGCTAAGTCTTCTTTTCTGTACTCTTGAATCCATTCTTCTAATAATCTATAATACGTATCGTCTTCAACCGATTGAAAATAATCACTGTGATCCATTATTTTCTTTAATAATCGATCTTGTAGTTTCATGTTTTCCAAAGCAACTCTATAAGGCGTATGCGTGAAAGAAACCATTTCATAGACAGAGTTAAACACACCCGGGAAGCGTCTTCCTAAGTCTTGTTCTATTTTCTTTCTCAATAAGAAAGACTCGTCTGCAACTAAATCTCTCATTTCTATAAAATTCAAATAAGCCAATTCTGCTAATGCATCTGAATTCTCTTTTCTATGAGATTGATATTGCTCTAAAATGGTTGCCCAATCAGCGTTATGGTTTTGCTCTAATAAATCATTTAAGATGGTAACGTCTTGAAAACCTGCATTCAATCCCTGTCCGTAAAATGGCACAACTGCATGAGCTGCGTCACCAATTAAAGCAGCTTCTCCTTTATAAACCCATGGAAAAACTTTAGTGGTTATTAAGGAAGAGGTTGGATTATTATTGAAGTCCTCTAAAAGCGTGGGCATAAATGGAACAGCATCAGGGAAGTGTTCTTTGAAAAAGATAAGTATCTCCTCATCGGAATGAAGGGACTCAAACGAAGGTGTTCCTTCAAAAGGAAAAAAGAGTGTGCATGTAAAACTTCCATCTAAATTAGGCAGCGCAATCATCATATGATTACGTCTTGGCCAGATGTGAAGTGCATTTTTTTCTATTTGCCACTTATTATCAGCAGTATTACCTGCAGGGATATTTAATTCTTTATAACCATGTTCTAAATAATGCTGTTCGAAATTTGTTCTGTCTTGATAAGTTATAGCTGTTCTCAAAACAGAATGAGCTCCATCCGCACCAAAAAGCAATTCATAATCATGTTGAGCCGTTTTAGAGTTTTCATCAAATACAATGGATTTACTTTCCAAGTCCACCTTTTGAGCTCTATGATCAAAATGAAACTGAGCACCTAATTCTTCAGCTTTATTCATGAGCGCCATGTTAATACCAGCTCTACTTATAGAATAAATACTTTCTCCTTGTTTTCCGTAAGCTTGAAATTGATGAGAACCGTCCTCTTGATGTAAATATCTTCCGGGCATCGGAATCGTCATCGCTCTAATCTCCTCTTCCATTCCTACAATGCTCAATGCTTTCCATCCTCTTTCACTCATTGCGAAATTGATAGACCTGCCTGCACTGATTGTAGTTTTTCTCATATCAGGCCTGCGTTCAAAGACATTTACTTCATAGCCTTTTTGTCTAAAAAAGACAGCTAAAAGTGAGCCTACCAACCCAGCACCTAATATAGTAATAGTATGTACTTGCTTCATAAATGAGCTATGAAAGAGATTGAATATTAAAATTGACGGTCTTGAGTCGGAACTAAGAATCCTATGCTAATTCCTCCACCATGATTGTAAAATTTGTTTTGACTATCCGCAATTGGTGACATATTCAAAAAGCCCATGCCGTAGTTAGCTTTAATATATAGTCCAAATGAGAACTCATAACCTATGGCAGCTTCTAAACCCACATTGATTCTTTTGAAATGCTTATCGTGTCCACTACCGAACTCCACTACTTCATCTTTCTTTTTCGCTATACCTACACCGTTAAGTGCATGTGTGTATTTTTGATAAAAACGGCCACCTACATTAATATCTAAGTATGGTGCTAAACCTACAAAAAACTTTGAATCATCAAATTCTTCACCAGTTTTAAACATCACATAAATAGGAATATGCAAAGTATTGATAGAATATTCTCTACGGTCAAATACACTTGTGGGCAAACCTGCTCCACTTGAGAAATTATCTTCAAAACTACTTAAACCTCCAACTTGAGTTTTAAATAAAACACCTGGTTGTACATAAAAGTCATTATTAATTTCAATATCTACAACGGCTCCTAACTGCAAGCCCATTTGATATTCAGTCTTGAATTCATTGCCATAAATGGTCTGACTCATTGTTTGATAAGTTACACCAACTTCTGGTCCTACTTTTACATATTGAGCCTTTGATAAAAAAGGCATTAACAAACCGCATGCTAATAAGATAATTCTATTCATAAAAATATTGATTACAAAAAATAGAAATGGGTATTTAAAACACTAAATTAATTTTTATCCTTGACTATTGCAAGTTTAATTATTGAAGCTTTGATAATTGATTATAATAATAATTCATTTTATGCTGATCTCCCATTAATTTATAAGATTCTGACAGCATTTGGTAATAACCTTGTAAGATTTCTTTATCCATCATCAACAAACTTCGAGCCGGCATGCTTTCAGGATTGTTTTCATAAGCTTTACTATAAAACTCATAGCTCTTTTCGATCCTTGGTAAATAATGATTCAACATCAATAATGCATTTTTAGGCTTTTCTAATAAGATTTCACATAATGCATAGTTCAAAACCGCTGCATCATTAGAATAGTACTCAATAGAAGCATGTAAATACGCACTTGACAGTTCAAAATCCCTCATTTGCATTGCTGCAATACCAGCATGATATAAAACGCCCTCATGTTCAGGATTGACTTCAAGGTATTCTTGAAAATAACTTAAAGCCTTTGCTGTATTACCTTGCTCAAACTCATAATATCCAATATAATCTTTTTGAGAAGGCTTTTTTAATACGATACTTAAAGGAGTATTTTGTCTCGAAACAGAAAAATACATTTCATTTTTAGGTTGCCAACTTCCTTGCTTTAAAATAGGCAAATCTAAAAACCTGGAATTAAAAATAGCGAAATCATAAGGTGCTTCATAACGGTTTTCGAACTTTAAATAATCAATAACCAAATAAGGTGAAATCAAAGAAGCATAGGCTGTGACTTCTTTAACCATATTCGTTCTGATATATATAGAGTCTTTTAATTCATGGAAATTTTCTTTTTCTGCTAAGGTATTGATCGCCTCTTTTGCTGAAGTGAAATAATAATCCGTTTCATAATTTCCTAAAGCTTTAGGTAATCCTCCATAAGCATGATTAAAATAAGCATACTCATAAGGATGAATTTGCCACATCGCATGAATTGGAAAGATTAAACCAATCATTAATAAACCTACCCACGCAGCTTTTAAAGCCGTTTTATTTATGGTTTTATAAATCCAAACAAACGCCATTGCTGCTAAAATCACCATGGAAGGGTAAACAAATAAGAAATGTCGCCAACCATCGTATAGCACTGACTTTTGAATAATCGCAAAGGCAATTGGAAATAATAAAGTAAAAAACAGGATAAATAAACCTAATTTTTTAAAATGCTTACGCATCCACCAAACTCCTGGAATAGCGATTAAAAATAAAGCTAAAATAATTTCGGGTGTAGTTATGCCCATCCAAACGGGTACATAAGTCCAAGGAACAAAAGCTGTATTCATGGCTTCCCCTCCAAACAATATCCTTAAGGTTATAGGAAAATTTGCCATTTGCTTCATGGAGTCTGCAGGATTAAATAATGGATCTTGCATCGCCCACGGCCAAGTTATAATTCCTAAAAAATAGGAAACAATCAATATCGTAAAGAATTTCAAAGCCAAAACACTCCAAACCTTCAATGGATATTTTTTAAATAAACCACGTTCTCGATGCCAATAAAGAGCAAGAATAATCATGGAAAACAGTCCTAAATAACCCACTACAATGAATGCACCGATTCGAATATTGTAAGTAAATGCCAATCCTACGGTAATCCACAAAACAGAGCGCCAGGAAGGATTGGGCAGTTTCCGAAGGAAAGGAATCATATGATAAAGCGTAAATACCACACCTAATGCAAAAGGAATATCCTTAGAGTTATTCATCGCCTCTCCAAGTAACCTTGGGGACAGACTGATGAGCAACATACTGATGAATCCAACCATCCAACCTCCAAATCTCCGACCCAATAATCCTGTAAATATAAATAACCAAGCACCAGTAAATGCAACTAAAGCATGTCTGATATCGTATTCAAAACTGTTCGGGAACCATTTTGCAATAGTGACTAATAACAATTCATAACCTCCACTATAATATACAATCGCATCATACTGTTGAATTCTACCTACTTCTTGATGAGCTCTAGGATCTCCACTTGCGAAATAATTATAAATTTCCTTACCATATTCATTTTGAATCCACTCGTCTCCTGCAATTGCAAAATCCTTACTCATGGAAGGCATAACGATTAATAAAATCATCGCCCACAAAACAAACAATCCTCTGAAAATACTTTCACGTCTGTAAGTTTTTTGATCCAAATTCGGCGGATACTTGATGTTTGGGTCTTTTTTCAAGGACTTGATCGGCGTAACAATAAAGTGTTGCCACTTTTCTTGCAAACTAATTTTAATGGTCTGAAGAAACATATCTATAGTATCTTTTAATAAATTGATTTTACTTCCTTCTTTATGCACACAATCCACAGGCTGTTCTACAATCTTTAAATCATGTAAACTGGCTTTATAAAGTAATGACACGTCATGTGCCCAACCTTTATTTTCCAAATCATGAAATAAGAAATGCGCCACATCTTTTGGATAGAGTTTTATCCCACTTTGCGTATCATAACTATCAATACTGGTCAATAATTTAATATAAGCATTATATCCCCAGCCCATCCACTTCCTCACTCCGTGATATGCTTTTTTATCTTCCGCTTCCCAAGATAATTTAGAGTCTGAATGCATTCTACTCCCAATCCAAATCTCATCTTTAGGTTGTTCGCTTTGTATGGATAACCATCTTGAAACTTCTTTAGGATCATAACTCCCATCTGCATCGATAGTGAGCACATAATCCATTTTAGTTTCTAAAACTCCGGCTTTTAATGCGGCACCTTTACCTTGATTTTCCTCTAAAGTAATCACTTTGAAATTCAGGTTTTTTGTCAAAGTTTTACGCTCTTCCAGCAATTGGTGAAGTGGATAATCACTTCCGTCATCGACAAATATAATTTCATATTTTCCTTTCCAAGCTTTCACAAAAACCTGAAGCATTTGAAGTAATGATTCAATGCGCTGATCTTCGTTATAACAAGGTATGACAATAGAAATATCCATCATAAATTTTAAGTAACTCTGCCGACAAAAACGAAATCTCCTTTTCTGTTTTTTATTTCATAATCATCCATTTTCATAGCTTCAGCTAATTCATACTCGCGATTAAAAAAACGAAGATGGAGGTCTAAAGTATAATAATAATATCGTTGTTTAGGTACTGTTATGATGATTTTTTTTCTTGCAATCCTTTTAAGTTCTTCCACAGCCTTGTCGAAGTCTTGCACATGCTCTAAAACATGACTGCATACCACCACATCTACCGACTTACTCGACAAGGGTATTTTCTCAATATTCGTTTGTAAGTAATGCAATTGAGGGATATCTAAAGGTGGCAAAAGGTCTGCGCCATAAATCTTTTTTTCGGGAAATCGTTCCATCAATTTTTCCACAAAATATCCTCGACCACAACCCACATCTATCACACTCTGATCAGTATCGTCAATTTGAGACATGATATAATCTATACTCGACTGATTTAAATCCGTAGGTCTATTCGAACCTATGGTATTTAAATTCTTATAGATATCCATATATTCTTGTTCTAACATTTTTCCGACCATACTCTTGAACTCCATCATAGTCTTGATGTTTCTACCTCTAAATGCGTAGTAGAAAAAAGGATACATAAAGTATTTATTATCTCTTATGAATGGTGGCAAAAGCTCATCCATACAAAACCTGATAACATTTGTGACTTCTCGTTTCATGTTGGAATAGATTTTACAGCATTTTCACCAGTTTTTCCATCTGTGTACTTCTTGAACCTTTTATTAAAATGGTACTTTCTTTTATTGGACTTTGTTCAATATGTGCTGCAAGTCCTTCTACACTATTAAACCATTGATATTGTTCTTTCCAAGGTTCGAAATATTGACCAACTAAGAAAACACCTTTCCATTCATAAGCGCGAATCATCTCGACTATAGCTTCATGTTCTTGATGACTCACATCTCCTAATTCATGCATACCGCCCAAACACAAGGCTACATTTCTTGTATCGTATGAAGTCATATTATGAATAGCTGCTTTCATACTTGTTGGATTCGCATTATACGCATCTAAAATCAAGTGATTATTTGCAGTTTCTACCCATTGAGACCTTTGATTTTCAGGTTGATAACTTGCCAAGGCTAGTTTAATTTGAGACCAAGAAACGTCAAAGTATAAACCAACACTGATAGCTGCTAAAACATTATCCACATTATATGCACCAAAAAGCTTTGTCAATACCATTTCTTCAAACGGCTCCATTAACTTCACAGTTAAAGGTTGCGACTCTAAGACTTGACCCTGAATCATTCCTTTAGTTTGCCCATAGGACAAAGCGACTTGAATGTCTTGAGCGGGTATTTGCAAATAAGCTAAATCTTCATTAGTAAATATCTTTCCCCTTTTTTGTTTGATATATCGATACAGTTCAGTCTTCGCTTCAATCACACCTTCGAGACTTTTAAATCCTTCTAAATGAGCTTTTCCACAATTCGTAATCAAACCATAATCAGGTTGCGCTATCTCGCAATAGTCAGCTATTTCTCCAGGATGATTAGCACCCATTTCAACAATACCCACATCTAAACTATTCGGCCATGACAAAAGGGTAAGTGGAATACCAATATGATTATTTAAATTCCCTTCTGTTCCTAAAACATCCTTTTGTTGTACTAAAACTGCTAATACTAATTCTTTAGTGGTTGTTTTTCCATTCGAGCCTGTAATAGCTACTACTGGAAAGTCAAATTGCTCTCGATGATGCTTTGCTAAATCTTGCAAACATTTCAAAGTATCTTCTACCAGAAAAACGATATGTCCTTCGGCTTTCAGTTTTTCTGAAGTTGTTTGATCATCTACCACACATGCACTTGCTCCATGAGTTAAAGCTTCTGCTGCAAATTTATTCCCGTTAAAGTTGGGACCTGAGAGTGCAAAAAATAGAGCACCAGGCTCTATTTTTCTTGTATCTGTACTTACTTTTCCAAACTTTAAATATTGAGTATATAGCTCAGAAATCAAATTATTATAATGCATTGTTTAAGAATTTTTCAGCTGCGACCATGTCATCATGTAAAATACGATCTTCGTCGTTAAAGCTTACGACTTTTCTAAAGTTATTATATAATTCCAAGAGTTCCACAGCAGTATCTTCTTTTTTTCTAAAGTCTAATGCTTGAGCTGCACATAAAAGTTCTATGCCTAATACTCTTTGCATATTTTCTAAAACTTTCAATCCTTTTGTTGCTGCGTTTGCGCCCATGCTCACATGATCTTCTTGTCCATTACTGGAAACAATACTATCTACTGATGCTGGCGTACAATACTGCTTGCTCTGACTTACAATTGAAGCTGCTGTATATTGAGCAATCATAAATCCGCTATTCAATCCTGGATTAGGTGTTAAGAAAGCTGGTAAACCACGCTCTCCAGAAACTAATAAATAAGTACGTCTTTCGGATATATTTCCAATTTCAGCTATTGCAATAGCTAAGTAATCTAAGTTGATGGCTAAAGCTTGTCCATGGAAGTTTCCTCCACTAACTATCAAGTCTGCTTCTTCAAAAACCATTGGATTGTCCGTAACACTATTGATTTCTATTTCAACAACATTTTTAACGTGTTCCCATGCGTCTTTTGATGCGCCATGAACTTGTGGAATACAACGGAAGGAGTAAGGATCTTGAACTTGCTCCTTATGTTGTTCTTGTAATTTGCTTCCTTCTAGAATTGATAATATTTTTCCTGCAGACCATTTTTGACCAGGATGAGGTCGCACATTATGGATATGAGGTAAGAAAGGTTCTTTTTTAGCATCAAACCCTTCGATAGATAAGGCTGCGATTTTTAAGGCACTATCCATTAATTGTCCGGATTTCCATAATAGATAAACTGCATAAGCACTCATAAACTGCGTTCCGTTTAATAATGCTAATCCTTCTTTAGAATGTAATTTCAAAGGCGCTAAATCAAACTCCTTTAAGACTTCAGCTGCAGAACGAATCGTGTCTTTATACCAAACTTCGCCTAATCCTAATATAGGCAAAGACAAATGGGCTAAAGGTGCTAAATCTCCTGATGCGCCTAAAGAACCTTGTTCATAAACTAGAGGTAAAATATCATTATTATAAAAGAAAATCAAACGCTCCATAGTGTCCATATGCACACCACTATAGCCTTTTGAAAGACCTGCTACTTTTAATAAAATCATTAATTTTACTAATTCTTTCGGAACGGTATCACCCATCCCGCAAGCATGAGATTTTACTAAATTCTCTTGCAGCTGGCTGAGTTCTTCATCACTTACTCTCACATTACACAGACTTCCAAAACCTGTATTAATACCATAATAAGTTTGTCCTGATGCCACTTTTGCATCTAAAAATGCACGATTTTTGTTTACGGCTGATTTTTGATCTTCTGAAAGTGCTATTTTGCTTGACAATAGCTTTTCAATATCCTGTATTTTTAATTCTTCAGGTAAAATTTGCATGTATTAAAAGTTTGCTTCAAAGGTAATCATATTCGCAAAATTTGGAAAGGAAATGATGTGATTGGGGAAAGTGTAATAGATAGTATGAAAATGGAGGGTTGATTTAGACCTTAAAGTATTGTCATGAAAGAGGAGCTAGAATTTATTAGATATGTAGATAATTCAATGGCTGGTGTTTTGAACCAGCCATTGAAAAAAATTACAACTTACTGCCTTTCATTGATTTTCTGCTTATCTCATGTTGAAGCATAAAAAGCATATTAATTAGAATACCTAATACAGGCAAAAGTACTAATAACAGCACCAATAACACCTTATTGATGTTTTTGATATTGTCATTTCTTATGATGTAAACAGAAAAAAAGACAATAATTAATAAATAAAGACCAGTTATATAAGCCAACTGAGTTTGAGTTAAAAACATAGTATTTCAATTTAATTACTCATGAACGATGCGCAACAATTCCAAGTTTACTTCCTTACAGTATCAATGATTTTATAGTTCAACACTACTCCATGCATCCGAAGCGTACAATCTTTTAAAATGATAATACTTCGACTTAAAGAAGTATTTAAAAACCAATACAGTCCCTAAAAATACTATCAAACCCGAGAGTAAGAAATAGGAACCTAAATGAGGTTGTAGTAATTTATCACCTATCCTAAAGTAAAACAATAAACCAAACAACACATAAAACATCAGCATCAACAGTACTCTTGGCGTCCTAATGACTAATACCTCATCAGGTTCTTTAACAATAACCGTCTTTATTAAATGTCTTCCGCGTTTTATTTGAATCTCATCACCTACATCGGCGTTTATTTGATGCTTATCTTTAAATAAAGCAGTTTGATCAACTAATTCACCATTTTTATAAACAGACAAAGGTGTCATTCTTAATTCTATACTTTCTAATACTACTAACATCATATAATATTTAAGCTGTCCTATTTTCCGCAATTATGATTTCAAACAATATATTGGCTCTTGATTATTTAAAAAATCCTGCGATAAATTTACTCTAAAACTTATCGCAAGATATCACCATTCAACTTATTCACTATAAACTATTCTATTTGAACAGATTGATGATGCAATAACATGCTCTCATCATCTCTCAATTCTAAATAATATATCCCAGTAGCTAGAGTTGGCAAATCTATTGTTTTGTCAGTTGACAAAGTTGATTGATATACTTCTTGCCCTAAAATATTGATTACTCTAACATACCTAGGCATTGCTCCTTGAGCCTCATTATGCTTTATAAATAAACTCTGATGACCTTTTATTGGATTTGGATAAACAGTAAAATGATTTTCTTCTGTAAACTCATCAATATTAATTGAGTTTTCTCCTTGTAAAACGACTGAGAAACAAACAGTGTCATTCATCTGATTGCTATCTATCAAAGTGAAGTTATTTTCATGAAGCTCTTCATCAAACTGTATCCATACACAAGCTTCATAAACTTCATCTAATTCTCTTGAATTAATAAAAGAAATTACAGAAATTGTTGCTGTATCACCCACTGCAAGTCCATGAGGATAATAAAGTGAAAAAGGCGAAATGCTTTCTAAAATTAAAACAAAATCACCTTGTAATAATTCATCAGGCCCATGATTAATCATCGCAACTTCAATTAAATACTCCTCACCATAAGGTATGACTTCATTACTTGCATATTTTAATTGAAGAATCTCAAGATCAATATATTTTTCTACTGACTGTGCATAAGTCCCTATAGAAAAACAAAGAGTAAGAGCTACCAACATTAAATTAGTTAGTATATTTTTCATCATAATTTTTATTGTTTAGTGTAAAATTCAAACATTTATATTCAATTTAAAAAATGTTCAAGTGTTATAAGGAACTATCACGCTTAGGTTAAAATATCTTTTCCCGTATAAGTAAATTGTCCTTATTTTTATAAATAAGGTAATCAGGATTTAAAGGATCATAAGCATCTATAACTCCATACTTAGTTATGTCAAAGTCTTTTTTAGATATTTCGTATTTACGAGTGTGTCTGTTCATTTTATAATAATGTCGCATTACCTTCTTATCACCATCGCTTATAGTGACCCACACATAATCATCATTCATTACAAAGTCATTTATAAACATTCTCGGCGAGCGATTTGGATGAATTTCAGTAGGATTTTCAAAGAAATCTAAATGTTCTAAAAACTTATTTTCTTTGATATCATATATACGTCCAATAATAATAAAGCAAAAAGCATTTTTATATGAAATCTGCATAGAAAAATCTTGAGTCTTTGCATAAATAACAGGCAGTTTTCTGTCTTTTAAAACATCTAATTTATACACTCCATCATTATCCAGTTCAATAAGTGCACGGTAATACCTTTCTGGACTTGGGTCTATCCCCACACCAAGATGAGAGTATATACTTCCATCATGATGGTGCATTCCAGGCCATGCGAAGTAATCTTGTCCATCAACTTTTGTATGGAATGCTAACCTATTCATACTTATAAGCTTTCCGTTATAGTATTTCAACAAGGCATAATTTGACTCGAGCAAAGTGTCATTCTCATCTAAATCTGCTATTCTACCTGCATTGAGAGCAAAGTATTGATTATTTAAGTTGAGAAGTATTGTATCCCCTATAAAGCAATAATCCGCTATTCCATAAATCGCCGGAACCCCAGCATTTGTCATCGCTTTTTGCTGAGCATCATAGTCGCTAATAGGGTATTTATGGTCATTATATGAGAAAGATTTCTTTAATATCTTCTCTGTCATACTAATGTCGTATTGCTTAGCTTGAGTCATTATGTCATAAATGCTAAAGATTTTTTTATAATGAACATTTAATCCAAGTAAACCGCTTTCATTAAAAGTAAGTTGAGAAACCCCTCTAGCAATTCCAGGATATTCCTTAAATAAGGTATCTACTGTTTTATTTTGATTAGATAAAAAAGTGAAAAAATCACGATTATAAATATCATTAATTCTTACTGAAAAGATATTGACGCTATATTTACTTTCAATATTTACATAAGACCCGCCTGTAGGAGAATAAACCCCAAATAAACTATCAGACCACAAGACCTCACTAGCAACATCTTTGAAATTATAGTTATTGAATATAAACGTTGAATCGCTTTCATATTCTTTTCTAAAAACTACGCGAACATGATACTTTTCCTTATAAGCCTCTAAGTCAAAAAGCGTCTTATTACAGTTTAAGCAATCTTCCATATTCACAGCAAGCGTTATATGATAATCTTTATCAGTTTTGGAAAAGCTGCTTAAAGAAAATAAGAGCATCAAAGCAAAAAAAGGAATGATTCGTTTCATTTTTTAATTTAATTTTATAAAACAGTAGATACTTACTTTTTAATTCATAATAATCTCAATAGGATTCCCCACGTCATCGACTTCGTTAGTTTGTATTACTATTTCATCTGAATTAATTTCTATAATTTCTCCTTGTTTTACTCCTTCATCGTAAATATTAATTAACACTTCATCTCCAACACTTGGACTCTCATTACTAGGATCTACACTTCTCATGCACCATGTTGATGCTTCATAACATGTTACTTGATTTTTACCAGTACGCATATTTACACCTTTTTTTGTCCAAGCATTTGCAGAATAAATAAAACCTAAAGCTAAAAAGCTTAAAATCATCTTTTTCATAACATAAAATTTTAAATGAATTAATAATTATGCCATAAACATATAAACATATAAACATATAAACATATAAACAAGCTATTTGCAAAATAAATTAAAAATAAATTAAAAATAAATTAAAATTGAAGTAAAGAAGAAGAAACACTTAAAATTATAAAGGAGAGACAAAATCTTCAGAAGCAATCACGCAATTATTTATCGGCTCAACATCAATGTAAGTTGAATACATAAATCTATGTTTTTATAGCTTTGATTTCTTCGTGGTTATGAAAGAGTGGGAATATTTTAATGACTAAATTACATAACATGAGAGATTGCTTCACTCCATGGCATTCCGTTCGCGATAACAGGCGTGAAGAAGTGTGTTTTACATGACGAAGGTTCATGAAGCTGAAATGGAAACTCATTAAACATAACAGAACCATCTGATGAGAACAAATCTAATAATACAAGGAGAAAGACTATTAAAAGTAGATATGGTAGCTTAGATATAATCATTTTACAAGACCATCATAATAGATTTGAACTAAATATTATCAGGAAACGACAAACAAAACCCTAGGTTATAATCATTATGGATGATATTGAAATATATCTCTAACAATGGTATCTAACTGCTGCCGTTTATAAAAAACATAGCCTCCCATATATTTGTGATCATGGTTTTTTAAATATTGACGAATTTTCATCTCTTCTTCAAAACCTTTTTTATACTTACCATTTTTACCCTTACCATCATAATGATTAGCATTAATACTTAATAAAGTAGACGAAATTTCTTGTTCGGTAGCGTCATGCATGTTATAATATGTAGACATGACCATAAATAGCTTTAATTCATTTTCATCTGCATATTGCTCTATACTTTTTAATGCATAACAATATTGACTGGAGCAACCAGGAGCAAAGATATACACTAAGGACTGCTCATGCATAGCAAGTTCCTCATAAAGCTGTTGACCTGTTAGAGCATATATATAACCATTCTCAATAGTCATAAAACTTTCTAATTCTCTTATTTTCCCTTGATCTGACTCCTTTAAATCTTTATAATAATCTCCAGTTACAAATTGAATAAGACATGAAGAAGAACCTAAAGCAATCAAAAGCAATAAAACTAATAGTCTATTCATAATTATTATTTTCATAATAACAGATAGTAAAATACTTTTTACTATCTGTTATATTTAGAAAGGTTAAACTTTATTATTCAACAACTTCAATATCAACTATTATCGTTTCATTAAGTTCCAAATTCTCATACTCCCCCTTCTTTATTAACATCGAGGAATATCCATTATTATTTGCAAAGTCTTCTGGAAGATGAATATTTTCTTCAATATTTATTACTTCAAAACCATTTGTAGTAAAAAGATTATGTTTAAATTTCATTTTTAAATTAATAAAATCAATTTCCCCATCATAAGTTGCATAATTAATACTTGAAGAATAATCATTAGGAAACCATCTACAATCACATAATCCAGTATCCGTTTTATCACAATTAGTACTATTTTTTGCAATTTTATATCTTAAAATTTTAAGTGACGCTTCCTGAGTCATCAAGCTGGGCTTACTCCTATCAGTGAAGGTATTATTTCCGTCCTTTTGACAAGAAATAAAATACTACATGCAAACACTCCAAATTTCAAAAATCTCATAACATAAAGTTTTAAATGAATTAATAATTATGCCATAAACATATAAACATATAAACAAACTATTTGCAAAATAAATTAAAAAAAACTAAAATTGAATTAAAGAGTAAGAAACACTTAAGATTATAATGGAAAGACAAAATATCGAAAAGAAATTTCACAAACATTGACACAAACCTCTCCTGAGACACCACCTATGCTTAAACATAAAAAAGAGGCTTCCTATATAATCATAGAAAGCCTCTTTCATTAAAATTCTAAAAAGATAAATTATCCTTCTTCTGGTTTAAGAATTGCAATCAATTGATTAGAATCACCCCACATTTCTTTTAACAACTTTTGAATATCCTTAGTTGTTATTTGCTCTACTCTCTTAGTGAAATTCATCATTTGCTTGGCATCGTTATTCCATACTGATTCGTCAACAATATAACTTGCCCAACGACCATTTTCTTCTAGGCCCTTTCTATGAGATTCTAAAAAAGCTTTCTTAACCTTATCTAAATCTTCTTTAGTAGGTCCTTCTTTAATCATCGCTTGAACTTCTTCTTCCAACAATTCTAATACCTTATCCACATTTTCTGGACCACAAGGCATTTGAACCGTCAATGAATAATTACTATAAGGCAATTCAGTCGCTGATCCAGACATTGCTCCACCATAAATTAGCGCATGATCTTCACGGATTTTTTCAATGATTTTATTCGTCATGATATCTCCTAACATAGATAATTGTAAAGCTTTATCCATATCATAAGGCATTTCCTTAGTCGTCTGAACCATGATCAAGCTTTGAGGCTCTGAACCTTTTAAGTATTCAAACTTATGCTTCCCTTCTATAACACGTAATCCATTGTCTACAACGTCTGACGCTTGTTTATTTGTTGGTAATGAACCTAAATATTTAGTAATTAATGGCAACATCGTTTGCTCGTCGATATTTCCTACAAATACAAACTCATAACCATCCGCATATCCAAATTCATTTTGATAAATTTCAAAAACTCTATCCAAACTAATTTGATCAAAATCACTTGTTTTTGGAATCGCGATACCTGCTCTTTCATCATTGTTGAACATTACGCTATACAACGTATCTACAAATCCGATTTGAGGCATATTGCTGATGAAACTAATTTGTGCTTTAGTGCTTTTCAAGTTAGACTCTAATAATTCCTTATCATGTCTTAATGAAGTCATTTTTAAATAAGCTAATTGCAACATGGTTTCAAAATCCTTAATATTGGAAGAACCACGAACTGTCGAACTTGTTTGTCCTAAAGAAGTAGACACAGAAGCATTCTTACCTGTCATATAATTTGTCAAATCATTAGGCTTCATGCTTCCATAACCTGCAGCATCTAAATCTAAAGCAATCATATCTCCAAATCCTATACCAATGTTGTATTTATCTTCTGGACCATATTTTGATTTTCCACCTTTCTTAATTCCTCTCATTAAGATCTCATTCGATCTTAATTCTGTTGGCTTCACATGAACTTTAATACCATTACTTAATTCATAAGTAGTATAATCCAATGTTTTATTATGACTTTCTTTTACAATCTTTCCGCCTACTAAAACATCTTCAATTAAAGTTTCTCCAACTTCAACCTCTTCGATGTCTGACACTTTTTGCTTATATGCATTATTAATAATGTCTTTCAATTCTCTATTCGTAGGCACTTTAATATCTACGCCATTACCTAATACTAATCCAAAGTAATCTTCATTAGATTCAATCACCTCTTGTGCATATTTATTTATTTCCTCCAATGTTATTGTTGGCAACAACTCTGTATATAAGTCTAAATAATTATGAGGGCTTAATAAAGGTCCACCATTCAAGAAATGCTGTGAATATCGTGAAACAAGAGATGAAGAACGTCTATCCTTAATAGATTCTACAGATTGCTCTGCGCTATTCATATAGCGTGTTTTCGCACGACCTAGTTCACTTGCTTTAAATCCGTATTGGTCCACTCTTAATAATTCAGCAATTGTTTCCATGATAGCATTCTCGATATTATCTACCGGAGAAACTGACAAACTGAAGTTTTCATAATTTCGAGCATATCCGTCAAAACCAACGTAAGCTCCTGAGAAAGCGGCACCTCCTGCTGAAACTTTTTCAGAAAATCTACGGTTCAACATATTGAACGCTAATCTTTCTACAAGTTGTGCTCTAAAGTCTTCTTTAGTCACTACTTCTTTTTTCTCTCTTGCAGAAAACATTAATCCAAAGTTATACATTGGCGCTTCTGGATCTGTCACTACTAAAGTATGCTGTCCGTCATAAGGTTCAATTTTAGGAAACTCACGAGGTCTTTCATTTTTAGGATTCTCTAATTCTGAGAAGTATTTTTTAATCATTTTCTCTGCTTCTTCTACAGAAATATCTCCCACTACAACAACAGACATTAAGTTAGGGCGATACCAGTCCTTATAATAACGTACTAAAACCTCAGGCTCGAAGTTCTTAATAATCTCATCTTTACCAATAGGCAACCTTTTAGAATACAGGGAATGATTCAACATTAAAGGTAAAAACTCCTTCATCATTCTATCCATTGCTCCTTTACCAGTTCTGCTTTCTTCTAAAACAATTCCTCTTTCTTCATTTACGTCTTTAGGATCAAAAGATACTTTTCCAGCCCATTCTTGTAAGATTTTAAATCCTATATCTAAATTCTCAGGCTCTGTAGTTGGAATAGGTAAAATATATACCGTTTCGTCAAAAGAAGTGTATGCATTTAAGTCCGCTCCAAATTGGATACCCATAGACTGTAAATGTTTCACTAATGCATTTCTTGGGAAACTTTCAGTTCCATTAAAACACATATGTTCTGCGAAATGCGCTAATCCTAATTGATCTTCATCTTCTAAGATAGATCCTGCATTTAACACTAACCTCAACTCTACAATATCGCTTGGACGTTGGTTAGGTTGTATATAATACTTTAATCCATTTTTTAATTCCCCTCGATGAACTTCTTTGCTCACGGGTAAAGCACTTTGTGCAGAAATGGAAGTCATGCTTCCTATGCCTAATATAAAGCACAAGACAAACACAAAACTTTTTCTTGAAAATAACTTCATAGCCTTCATTTTTAATATTAACATCGTAAAGATATTAAAAATAAAAATAAAACCTATCCCCCACCTCAGGGGATATTCAGAAACACTAAGATAAATGAGGAAAACAAAGAGATTAAAAGCAAATAGTTGATGCTTATTTCATGGCACTGGATTATGACCATGCCCGCCCCAAGGATTGCAGGATACAATTCTCCTGAGCCCTAACCAGCCTCCTTTAAAAGGTCCATATTTCTGTATAGCTTCTTTAGTATATTGAGAACACGTTGGCGTGTATCTGCAAGAAGGTCCAAGTATTGGAGAAATAATCTGTTGATAGAATTGAATAATCAACAAAAATACAAACTGAAAGACTGCTTTAATTGCTTTAAGAACTTTGCGAATCATGGTTGATTATTTTTGTCCATTGTCCGATAATACTTTCGACTTGTTTTTGTGCTTGTTGAAAAGAATACACATTCGTTCCATTGTATACAAAAAACACATGCCATTGTTCAGTTTCAGGTATTAAAGTATAAACTGCATTTTTTTCTAAACGCCATGCTTCTTTAATCCATCTTTTGATTTGATTTCTATGAACTGCTTTCTTCACCCTTTTTTTAGGCACAACGATGCCAAGGCGAACGGGACTCCATTCTCCTACAGGCCTTTGCACTTTCCTATAAACTACTCTTATATTAGGAACAGAAAACGCTTTCCCTTGTCGGAAAAGCGTTTCAATATCTTTATTCAAATATAAGCGTTCGTTCTTAGACCATTTATTGGCTATTGACGAGGTACGCTCATTCATAAATCAAAACTGATTATTTCAATCTGCTTTCAGATGAAACAGTTAATTTATGGCGTCCTTTTTTACGACGAGAAGCAATTACTTTGCGTCCGTTTACTGATTCCATGCGTTTACGAAAACCATGAACAGTTTTACGACTTTTACGAGAAGGTTGATAAGTACGTTTCATAATTATATATTTATTTTTCAGCTAGTACAGCTGTAATACTCAATTTTAATTTTGGATTGGCAAAGTTAAATCTAGTTTTTATAATATCCAAATATATTACACAGGTTCTTTAGCTTCTTCAATTCTTACAAATGTATCCATTTTTGACAAGAAATGAAAAACAGTCTCAATATCTTTCATTTTCTTCACCACTAATGACACATTCTTCAAATCTTGTTTCATAGTAGCTAAATGCGTTCCTTCCTGAATATATTGAAGTATCTTAAAGAATCGTTGACTTTCATAATAAATAGAATCAGGCTGACTGATAAAGTACAATCTCATGATTTTATTCTTAATAATCATCCGCTCAAACCCTAACTCTTTCGCTATTCTCCTAGCTTTTAAAGCTAAGAACAAACCTTCCACTTGTTCAGGTAATGGACCAAATCGATCCAACATATTCTTTTTAAAATTTTCTAACTCCTCATCCGTTTGAACATGGTCTAATTGCGTGTAAAGATTCAAACGTTCTGCAATGTTTTCAATATAACTATCCGGAATATGCACTTCCCAATCTGTATCTAAAGTACATTCCGTAACATAATCACTTGTTCGATTCACCTCATCCTTGAAAACTTCTTTGAAATCTGAACTCTTCAATTCTCTTATTGCCTCATTCAGAATCTTCTGATACATTTCAATACCAATATCTGCAATGAACCCACTTTGATTACCGCCTAATAAGTCTCCTGCGCCACGAAGATCTAAATCTCGCATAGCAATTTGAAAACCACTTCCTAATTCAGTAAACTGCTCTAATGTTCTTAATCTTTTCTGACTATCACTCGGTAAAGTCAACAAAGAAGGCACCATCAAATAACAAAATGCTTTTCTATTGCTTCTACCTACTCTTCCGCGCAACTGATGCAAATCACTCAATCCAAAATGATGTGCATTGTTAATAAATATAGTATTGGAATTGGCGATATCCACTCCACTTTCTACAATGTTTGTAGCACATAAAACATCGAACTTATGTTCCACAAAATCAATTAATGTTTTCTCTAACTTCGTACCTTCCATTTGTCCATGTGCCATTTCAATTTCCGCTTCAGGACACAAACTTCTGAGCAATTCCACCATTTGTGGTAAGCTCTTCACTCTATTATGTATAAAATAAACTTGACCACCTCTACTCAACTCAAATAAAATAGCTTCACGAATGATTTCTTCGTCGAAATTCACCAGCTCTGTATCTACAGGCTGACGATTCAAAGGAGGCGTATTAATAATACTCAAATCTCTCGCTGCCATCAATGAAAACTGAAGCGTACGAGGTATTGGCGTTGCAGTAAGCGTTAAAGTATCCACTGCAGTTTTATGTTCTCTTATTTTTTCTTTTGCTGCTACTCCAAATTTCTGTTCTTCATCAATTACCAACAATCCTAAATCCTTAAAAATCACTTGTTTGCCCACTAAAGCATGTGTTCCAATGATGATATCGGTATCTCCATTTTTCAGTTTTTCTAAAGTTTCTCTCTTTTGTTTCGCTGTTTTAAATCTATTGAGATAATCAACATTGACTGGCAAGTCTTCTAATCTTTCTTTAAAAGTTTGATAATGCTGATAAGCTAAAATAGTAGTCGGCACTAAAATAGCAGCTTGTTTCCCATCGTTGACGGTTTTAAATGCAGCACGTATCGCTACTTCTGTTTTTCCAAAACCCACATCTCCACAAACCAATCTGTCCATTGGCGTTGGAGATTCCATATCTCGTTTTACGTCCTCCGTAGCCTTACTTTGATCAGGCGTATCTTCATAGATAAAAGAAGATTCTAATTCCGTTTGTAAATAATTATCTGGAGAGTGTGCAAACCCTTCAGAAGCTTTACGCTTAGCATATAACTTAATTAAGTCTGTTGCAATCTCCTTTACTTGACGCTTAGTTTTACTCTTTAATTTCTCCCACTGATCTCCTCCTAATTTATGAACTCTTGGTTTGGTACCATCCTTGCCTGTATATTTACTAATCTTATGAAGCGAGTTAATATTTACATATAAAACATCATTATCTCTATATAGTATTCTTATAGCTTCTTGCACATTACCGTTTACATCAATTTTCTGCAATCCAGAATACTCACCTACTCCATGATCTATATGTGCCACGAAATCACCAGGTTGCAATTCTCTAAGCGCTCTTAAAGACAAAGCTTTACTTTTAGAAAAAGCTTGCTTTACCTTATACTTATGATATCGTTGAAAAATTTGGTGATCTGTAAAAACTGCAATTTTAGCAATCGGATCTATAAATCCAGCAGTCAATGCTTTTGCAATCGGCGTAAACTCAATGGAAGCTTTTAAGTCCTCAAAAATGGACCTTAATCTTTCTAATTGTTTAGGGTTTTCAGCAAAGATATATAACTGATAATCTTCTTTTTGTAATCCTGTCAGTGTCTTAATCAGCAGTTCAAAATTTCTATTGAATGAAGGTTGTTCTTGCATTTTAAAAGAATAACTCTTCTTGTCTCCATCCTTAGTTCCTTCTATGGTTCGCTCTACCCATTCAACCCTTTGAAATTGTTCAATATTTTCTTTCCAATCTTCGTATTTCTCGAAATCAGTAGGTTGAATTATTGTTGAATCTTTAGATCCATTCACTGCAACATCAGTTCTGACATTTTCTAAGATTTCGTCTAGATTTGCTTCTTGATATTCAAATCGCTCAAAAGCATGATGCAAATCTGAAAACCACATCACTGTATCTTCAGGTAATAATGATAAAAAACTATCTTTTTGATCTGGCTGAAATGCTTGATCTATATTAGGCAAAATACTTACATGCAGAATTCTTCTTTCTGACAACTGCGTTTCAGGATTAAAAACACGAACACTATCTACTTCATTCCCAAACAACTCCACTCGATAAGGGTGCTCATTTCCATAAGAGTAAATATCCAAAATATCTCCTCGCATAGCAAATTGACCAGGCTCATAAACAAAGTCTTCTCTTTTGAAACCAAAATCAATTAGTTTTCTTAAAATCGCGTCAACATCTAACTCTTCTGCAACTTTTATCTCTATTCTTTTTTCTGAAAGCGCATCAGGTCGAACTACTTTTTCAAAAAGCGCTTCCGGATAAGTTACGATAATAGGTGCACGTAAAACAGAAAACAATCTCGCTACCGTTTCTGTGCGCAACATGATGTGTGTACTATTGATCTCCTCATAAGTGTTTTTATGCTTAAAGGAAGATGGAAATAAGTAAGCGTCATGGCTTTCTAAAATTCGTTCTATATCATTTTGTAAATAAGAGGCTGCTTCAAAGTCATCGACGACTACTACAAATGTTCGAGGTTTCTTTTCCCATAAGCTGCTTAATAAAAAAGACAAAGCAGAGCCTTTAATACCATCGAGAGATAGTATTTTATTATCTGATTGCTCCAAAAATGGAAGCAAATTTTCGGATACAAGGGTATGATTAGATACTCCTTGTTTTAAACGATCAAAATTCATATTCCTAAGGGCACAAAGTTACAACATTTTCATCCTTTCTCATTTGAAAAAGACGAAGTAACTTGAAATTGAGATGGCAAACTATCTTTTAACCACCAATAAGTGAAAAACAGATAAATGAAAAGGCCGTTTTGTATTTCGAGCATAGCCTCTACCATACAAGCGACAATAAGGACTAAAGCATTAGCTCTTTCAAACACCGTACCCCCTTTTAATAAAGGATAAAAAAGCATGATCAGCATTAAGAATCCCGCTACAAATCCTAAAGCCACACCCGTATTTAAAGGTTGATTATGTGGGGTGATCACTAATCTTAAATCAGGATATTTCTCTGCATACACTTCTTGCATTGCAGGAAAAACGCCTCCAGCACCGACGCCTAATAATGGACGTTCTTTCATTAAGTCCACAGCAATCTGATAAGAAATCAAACGGGGCACAAATGAAGTGACATCAGGATCATTATAATTCGCCACATCATTATTTTTCCATACCACATACTCTTTTTCAATTCTTGAAAACTGATGATTAAAGACAGGCAGAAACTTAGCCGCTAATAACATTAATACGACTAAAGAAATCGTGATGGTATAAAATCTTTTATTGCCCCACTTACTTTTAAAGAACCCAATCCCTAAAAATACAATCAAAGCGTAAAGACCTAATAAGCCTAATTTGCTGGATTGGATATGCAGATATGCGAAAGTCAACACCACAAAAACCACACTTATTGTTTTACGAAACTTCGCCCCTTTTATGGCCTGATTAACCTTCAAAAAGTTTTGATAAATCGAAATATTCATAGTTAAAATCAGCGCCATTGCAAATCGCAAATAATCATTTTCTACAGGTCCCCTAAAGTGCTTCCCTTGTTTAAATTGCTCCCATTCTTGAATTAAAAAGTTGAAACTATACAATATTCCGGCGGTCAGGACGATTTGCATAATCATTAATGCATTGACTTGAAACCTCTTATCCTGAATAGGGAATGCAAGCATCGCAAAAGGAAATAACAACAATGGTATTTTCAATTGAATGTCTTCTTGCCATAGACCGACGTCCTTAACCCAAAAAAAGGAAAGCAGATGGTACACAAACAGAAAGGCTCCGATTAAAAAAACTGGATGCTTTTTCAATCCCGCCCAAGACAGTTTCAGGCTTTTTACTGATAAAATTCCAATAGCAATCGCACCAATCATCGACATCGATAAAATAGCTCTTGAAAATAATAATCCGACGAACATTAATCCAATCAAGATCAACTGCCCAATCATCAACTTATTTAAAGGGGTATTATTTTTACTCAAAATGAATCGATTTTGACTCTACAAAGCGCAGCCACGACAGATAAAACACGACAATAAACAATCCAAACTGCGCTTCTAATGTAGCTTCTGGAATGAAAGAAGCAAAGATAACAAAGAGGACTAACAACTCTAATTTATTTATTTTGCTCTTTTTGTAGAACACAGGAATGGCTAATAACAACACATAAAGCGTTCCTAAAATCCATCCAAAACTCAAAAAGGAAAAAAGGAATTGATTATGAGGCACAATATATTTGTCTTCAGGAATTTCTGGATACTCCTTTTGATAATGCTTCTTCATCTCCTTTAATTCTGCACCTAAACCTACTCCTAACATAGGACTTTCCTGAAGTGTTTGCCAAGCTATTTTATATGAAATCAGTCTTCCTTGATCACTATTATTATAATCTAAAATACCATTTTCTTGAAACAAATCCCATTGATATTTCACCATATCCACTTTTTTCTTAAAAGTAGGTGACCATTGAAACATGATGATCAATAACAAAAGCGTACCTACGAAAACAGTCAATTTGGTTTTCCATTGAGGAATTAAAAGTAAGACCCACAACATCAGGGTGAGGTATAAAAGAATAATTCCAGACTTAGACGCTAATAAATGAATGAATGCAATACTGAGGCCAGCAAAAACAATTGCTGAAGTTTTCCAAAAGCGATGAAAAACGATTAAGGGCTTTGTAATCACCGTTCTCATCCAAATGACATTCAGTAAAATCAAACTTAAAGTAAATCGAATATGATCGTTATATTTAGCCACAGGCATCGTACCCATTTGATTATACCACGCAATCCATTGTTCAGGATTACTCATAAATTCAACACCAACGCCTATCATCACAATCAAATGAATCACCGCAATACCTAAAAGTGTTTTCAAGGTCCACTGCAAATTCTTTAGAGGCGCTCCTAATAATCCTAAAGGAATAAAAATTAACATCGTTTTATTCATCAAAGAAGACATGGCTGACGAAGGATCTGTTGACCAAGTCAAGGAAACCATCGCGATGAGAAACATAAGTAACATCGATCCTACCCAAGAACGTTGTCTAAATACTATTTTAATTTTATTAACATGAACCAAAAGCGTGAACAAAGGCAAGAGCACCACACCAATACTTAACATGGCACGACTCCACATCATCCCGAAAAACAAAATCCAAATGAGCGTCGTATAGGTCCAAGAAATGGTCTTTTGATTCAATCTTATCAAATCTATTCTATTTATATTCTAAAGCAAATTAACTATTAATAACGTAATCATCTGTTTATTTAATATTTTTGAGGATAAATATATTACAGCATGTCACGCAGTTTAAAAGATTTATTGATTTTTATAAGTATTTGCTTGATAAGCTTAGGTGTGTATTCTTGTGCTAATATTGTACCTCCCACAGGCGGACCCCAAGACACAACACCACCTCAGCTGATTTCTATTTCACCTGCAGACTCTCAATTAGAAACGCGTGTGACTAAGATTATTTTAGAGTTTGATAAAAATATGGAAGTTGGAGATCTTAGTGAACACTTCACTATCAGTCCTTTACTTTCAAGTCCACCAGAAATCTTAGCGAATAGAAAAAAAGTAACGGTTTCTATTCCTGACTCATTATTAGAAAGTGGAACGACCTATTTTTTAGACTTTGGAACTGCCTTAACAGACAACAGAGAAAAAACAGCAGCCGAACAACTAACTTATTTATTTTCTACAAATAAATATTTTGATTCCCTGAGTATTAAAGGAAGAATTTTAGCCGCAGAAAATGGTCTCGCTGATTCGAAAGCCACCGTTATTTTGCATCCTGCGCCTATGAAAGATTCGAGTATCATCACTGATTTGCCTAAGTATGCAGTTCATACGAATGATCAAGGTTATTTTGAATTCCAAATGTTACCTAAAGGACCTTATGCCATTTATGCATTAAGAGAAGATGGTCCTAATTTTAAATGGGATGGATACTCTGAAGGCATTGGTTTTATTTCTGAAGACTTAGAAGCAACTAGTCCAAAAAGTATAGACGAACTACAACTCATTTACACTTCTAATCCTTTCGAAGCAGACACTTCTAAAGTAGAAGGAAGCGGAAATGAAAGCGGTGGACTCCGAAAAAGAACCACTACGGCTAAAGCATCCACTGGTCCATATCAGGTGAATGTTGATACTTTACTTAAAGAAGGGCAAGACATTACTAAAGCATTGAAAATACAGATAGCAGATAGTAATATTGCTATTGATATGGAAAAAATCCTACTCACTTACGATATGGAGGGAACAGAAATCGAGTCCATTATCAAAGAAGAGCGAGAAGATTTAAATCTCTTATTAAATACGGAATGGAAGGAGGACACACATTATACCTTAAGGTTAGTCAAAGGATGGGCAAAGAATGAGAAAGGTGAAGAGTTGAATCCTGGGAAATATGCATTTAAAACTAAGTCGAAAAAGGAATACGCAACTATTCGACTAAAACCTGAAAACGATTTAATTTCTCAAGATTATCGAGTTATTGTGATACAAGAGAAAGACACGATAGTTCATGCTCTTATCGATCAAGAAATTATGGAATATGAGTGGATGCAACCTAAAACTGTAGCCATTTTTATCTATAAAGATTTAAATCAAAATGGGAAATGGGATGCTGGGGATTATTGGACTAAAACACAACCAGAATTAATCATGCCTGTCTTAAAAGACGGAGCTGTAAAAGGCGGTTGGGAAAATGAATTTAGCTTAACATTACCTGCGGATCCTTTAGAAGAAATAAAGAATCATTTTGAAAGAAAGCAACATACTGGTGGCCTAAGAGGTAAAAGTGATGCTAAGGATAACAAAGAAGAAGAAAAAGATTCGCAAGAGGATTAAAACGGTCTTTTCAATTCTTCTAAAAAAATCAAATAATTTTCATAACGACTCACTGGAATCTCTCCTGAGCTCACTGCATCTTTTATCGCGCATTGAGGTTCTCGAATATGCAAACAATTATCAAATCGACATTCGTTTAATCGCTTGACCATTTCCGGAAAATAGTGACTCAATTCCTCTTGTTCCACTTCTTGTAATCCCCATTCTTTGATACCCGGCGTATCTATAATTTTTCCACCTAATCGATCTGGCATATCGAACATTTCTGCAAAAGTTGTGGTGTGTCTTCCCTTTCCTGTACCTTCAGAAATTTTTCCAACTTTCAAATCAAATGAAGGAATTAAGGAGTTGATTAAAGTGCTTTTCCCAACGCCAGAGTGTCCTGTAAATAACACCGTTTTATCTTTGATGTGGCTTTTAAGCTCTTCAATACCTTCTCCTGATTCAGCAGAAACCAACATCACTTCAAATCCAACAGCTTCATAGGTTTTCTTAATCAGTTCGTATCTTTTTAAGACCTCTCCTTTTAGCAAATCCGCTTTATTGACCACTAATAAATTATGGATCTGAAAAGCTTGAGTAGTAATTAAAAACCGATCTATAAATCCCATAGATGTAATGGGCTGCGATGCGGTTATAATCAAGCATGCCAAATCTACATTAGAAGCAATAATATGTTTCTGATGTCGATTCTGAGGAGAAGTTCTAATGATATAATTATCTCTGAAGAGAATATCATCAATAATAGCCTCATGGTCTTCTTTTTCTACAATATCGAATTTCACCCAATCTCCCACTGCAATAGGATTCGATCTGGAAGCATGTTTTGAAATTTTAAATCTTCCTTTTAAACGAGCTCTCCAAAACTGACCTTCTTCATCTTTAATGGCGTAATAACTACCTGTAGATTGATAAACCTGTGCTTTTTTAGATTTCATATTTTAGCTCTTTAAAAACTTCCATGTTAAACTAAAACGTGTTGCCATTAAAAACAAGAAGATTAAAGCTAGAAAGTACAATACATCTCTTAAAGAAACTAAGCCTGTAATCATGGTATTATAATGATATTCAATACCGAATAATCCTAAATAATAATCTAAACCTCCTCTTACTCCTGGAATTCGAGAAAAGGAATCAAAGCCTGTATAAAATATAAAACATAAAAACAAGGCCAATAAAAAACTCACAATTTGATTGGTAGCCAATGTCGAACAAAAAACACCAATTGCTGTAAAACTTCCTACTAAAAATAATAAACTTAGAAATGAGGACATTAAAGCACCGCCATCTAAAGAGTTACTATCTAAGGCTAAATAATGAATACTGAACGCATAAATCAATGTTGGAAGCAAGGCAATCACCACTAAAGTCACTGAGGACAGATATTTCCCTAAAATGATCTGAATGTTAGATATGGGTTTAGTAGCTAACCATTCAATAGTTCCTTTATTAAACTCTTCGGCAAAAGAACGCATCGTAATGGCTGGAATTAAAAACAACAAAAGCCAAGGAATAAATTCAAAGTATAATTCCATACTCGCGTAGCCATAATCCATAAAATTGGTATCGGGCAAAACCCATAAAAACAAGCCTGCAGCTAATCCAAACACGATAAAAACAATGTATCCTGCTAGCCCGCTTAAAAAGCTATTAATCTCTTTGATATAAATTGACTTCATATTTGTGGTATCATTCTTCGACGTGAAGTTCAAAATATTATTTGATAAAAAAAAATGCGAAAAGAAATATACTTTTCGCATGTGCTATATTGTGCTTAAATATAAGATTTAAATTTAGAATCGATAAGCTAAAGACATCGTAAATTGTCCTACAGGTTCAAAAACATTCATTCTCCTTTTTTCTACTCCTTCGCTGAAAATATTTCTCACATGATTTAGATAATTCACCCCAAAACCCGTCTGAAGACCCATTACAAAATGATTTGAAACAGCTATATCTAAGAAAATATTCCCTAAAGCACCAAAAGAATGGATTTTATACTCGAACAATTCTCGCGAAATAGTACCTGGATAAGATCCTAAAACTCTTAATCCTTCGCTAGAAAGATAACTATAATACAAACTTGGACCTACCGAAAAAGTGGTAGCTTTTTCCCTATTCGTGATATATAACTTCATCGCTGGAGCAAATTCCATATAGTTTCTATACGGCGTGGTATTTTTTATAGAAGGATCATAACTTCCATACGCTTTAATTAAGAGTCTAACTGGCATTACGATACTTACTTTATCATTACTCCCTATTTTTCTTTCATAGAAAAGACCTAAACCATACCCGTCTTTAGTCACTGTAATAGGATAAACACCCACTTGATTTGCAGGCTTTACAGGGTCTTTGGCATGAAGTTGATTGAATCCTATCATCAAGAATAAGATGATGGATATCTCTAAAATATTTTTCATAAACAAGTAATTTAGTTGCTATACAAAACATATAATATCATAACATCGGTAGTTCTTCTAAATCATAGAAACTCATTTACGCATAATCAAAATACTATTTTAAAAATGCGGATCTTAAAAATGCGGATCTTAAAACCGATAAGCAAAAGTCAAGGACATCTGCGCAACAGGTTGAAAAATCTCCTGCCTAATAGTTTCTAATTCATGGTTTACTTTATCCTTCTCTCGAGTTATATAATTAATCCCAAACCCCAACTGAAATCCCATGATAAATTGTTTCACAACAGCAAGCTCTAAATAAACGTTCGCTAACATGCCTAAAGAATGGATTTTTTTACTAAAATCTTCTTTCACCATAGGTTCAGACCAGTTCTCCACGTGTCGATATCCTTCGTAAGCACTATAACTATAATACAAACTCGGTCCTAAAGCAAAAGTAAATGCTCTATTTCTATTGGTGGGATAAAATTTCATTCCTGGAGCGAATTCAATAACATTTCTAAAATCGCTTCTGCCTCCTATGACCTGATCATAAGTATCATACGATTTAATTAAAAACTTAACCGGCATGACAAAACTCGCTTTATCCGATTTCCCCACATCCCTCTCATAAAAAACACCTAATCCTAATCCATCCTTAGTTATTGTTACAGGATAAACACCGATTTGATTTGCAGGTCTTGTAGTATTTTGCGCATGCACCTGATTGAATTTTATCATCAACAATAGGACAATCGTAATATTTAAAACTTTTTTCATAAGTAGCTAACTTAGTCGATATATAAAAACATAAAATGCCTAAAACACTGAAAATCTGTGAATAAAATCAAATGAGTTAGAATTAATGAACATAAAGCTAATCATATTATTAGATAAAAAGAATGCGAAAAGAGATATACTTTTCGCATTCTTTAATATTATAGTAAAATATGGCTTTTTAAAAACGATAAGCAAAAGACAAAGTAAATTGTCCTACAGGTTGAAAAATTTCCTGCCTTGTGGTTTGTATTCCATTTCTTATTTTATCTTTTTCTATTTTCAAATAATTAATCCCTAAACCCATTTGAAGACCCATTACAAATTGCTTAGCAACAGTAACATCTAAATAAGCGTTGGCTAAAATACCTAAAGAATGTACTTGTCTATCATAGTACTCTCTTTCCAAAGGTTGTGACCAATCTCCCACATCTCTATATCCTTCATAAGCACCATAACTATAATACAAACTGGGTCCTAACGCAAAAGTCAAAACTCTATCCCTATTAATTGGATAAAATTTCATTCCTGGAGCAAATTCAATAAAATTCCTAAAGTTTGTTGAGTTTCCTGTACTTGGATAGATATCATACATCTCGTCCGAATTGATTAGAAATCTAATAGGCATTACAAAACTCGCTTTGTCAGAATTCCCCACATCCCTCTCATAAAAAACACCTAATCCTAATCCATCTGTTGTTACTGTAAAAGGATATACACCAATTTGGTTAGCAGGCCTTACCGGGTCTTTGGCTTGAACTTGACTAAATCCTAAGATTAACAATAGGATTGAAGTTACATGAATAATTTTTTTCATAATGAGCATTTTTGAGCTGAATGATTAGACGATATTTTTATCGAAAACATTGGTTAATCTTCATTTACATCAAACCAAACAGGATTCGCTAAATCATAATCTCCATTATAATTAATCGTCAGTTCTGATCCAGCTTTTATCGGCTCTCGCGTTCTGATGGTAATAATCCTCTGCTCGAAGTCCATTTCATATTCACAATTAGCTTCAAAACTATGATTATACATACTCACATATCCAAAAGCCACACAACACTCTAAGCCCTCTTCACCCCATTCGAATATATAATCATATAGGATTGTTTTTTCCACATGTGCACGTTCATCGGGCATTAAAACCAACACAGAAGATATCTCTATAGTAGTTTCTGCAGGAATATCTTGAGAAGTAAATACTCCACGCCCCTTGCTCATGGTATCTTTCAAATACACATAAGGGACAATTTTCAATGACAACATATTAGCTTAATATAATTTTTATAAATGAGGTGGATCTATCCAAACCCCGCTATCTTTTAACAACTGTACTAACTCATCCACTGCCACTTCACTTTCTATATTTTTTTTAACGACGTCTTTATTTCTATACAAAGTTATCTTTCCCGGCCCACTTCCCACATAGCCAAAATCAGCATCTGCCATTTCTCCAGGACCATTTACAATACAACCCATAATAGCAATTTTCAAACCTTTTAAATGATGTGTTCTTGCTCTAACTTTTGCAGTAGTCTCTTGAAGATCAAAAAGAGTTCTTCCACAACTCGGACAAGAAATATATTCTGTTTTAGAAATTCTTGCTCTCGTTGCTTGAAGAATGGAAAAAGCAATTTGATTGATTTTCTTCAATTCTTTTTGTTCCGTAAAAGGCAAACCAATCCCGTCCATTCTACCCTCTAATAAAAGATATCCCAAAAACGCTGACCAAGAAATCAAAGATTGTTCTAAATCTACTTCTTTACCTTGATATTGGAATAAAATCGGCAATTCCTTGAGTTTTCCTGATTTAAGTAAATGCTTTAAAAAATAGATTTCCTCGAAAGCATGAATATCAATTCTAACCACTGTGTTTTCTGCCCAAGACATCGCTGCTATTTCGGATTGATTTTGTTCTAAATCTTTCACAGACAAAACTAAAACATGTATCAAACCTGATTTTTTTTCAGCTTGTTGATAAGTCTCCCATGTATAAAGTGGCACATAGTTTTCATGACTTTGTTGTTTCCATATCTCATACGGCAAACCCACTTTCAAACTTCCTGGCAATTGTACGTCCAAAGGTTTTTTCGCCCAGATATAATCTACAGCATGATCACCTATCGCCCATTTATCCAAATCTGCTTGGTAATTATAATCGACTTCTTTTAAATCTTCTAAATTGATACTTTCTTTCTCGCTCCAGTCCAAAGCCACAATCGGCAATTGACCATCTCCTATATTATGTACATTTTTCGTTCTCTTTCTCGCAAAAGAAGTAGGCAAACTATCTAAATAAGTTATCATCTCCTTATTTTCCCAGAAAGCATAAGGGGAAACCGGCTGTATAATAGAAGAAAGTTGTTGGCAAACAGGAATTTCCAAAGCAGGATCTTCCGTTAGGCTCACGCGAATCGTATCTCCAATTCCATCAATAAGTAAAGCACCAATTCCCACCGCACTTTTCACACGACCATCTTCTCCATCTCCCGCTTCCGTCACACCTAAATGTAAAGGATAAGCTTCTCCAAACTCTTCTAACATCGTTTTTACTAATAATCGATATGCTTGAACCATGACTTGAGGGTTACTCGACTTCATACTGATGATGATATCATGAAAATCTTCCTTTCTTGCAATTCTGATAAACTCCATCGCACTTTCGACCATGCCCATCGGCGTATCTCCGTATCGGCTCATAATTCTGTCACTCAAAGAACCATGATTAGTTCCTATACGAATAACAGTTCCATGCTTTTTACATATCTCAATCAAAGGAACAAAACGAGCTTCAATTCTATTCAACTCATCTTGATAAGTTTCGTCCGTATAATCTATGTGTTCAAATCTTTTTTTATCCACATAGTTTCCGGGATTCACCCTTACTTTTTCAACAAATCTCGCTGCAATGTCCGCAGCATTTGGTGTAAAATGAATATCCGCAACTAAAGGCACGTCATATCCACGCTCTTTTAAAGTGGATTTAATTATTTCTAAATGTTCCGCTTCTTTTTTACTTGGTGCAGTCAATCTTACCATTTCTGCACCCGCTTCAATACATTCAATAATTTGAAGTACAGAAGCTTCCGTATCCATAGTATCAGGAGTAGTCATCGTTTGTGGCACGATAGCATGTGCTCCTCCAAATTTCAATGCTCCAATACTTACTACACGCGTCGGCAATCTTTTATATCTCAAGTTGGAATGTTCCATGTAAAATCAGCTATTTTGCATACAAAGTTAGGCATATCTCTTTTGAATTGAGAAGCGCATCTTGAAAAACACCTATTTAAATTATTATTTGAATTGAAATAGGTGTGGATTTAACCCTTCTCTTATAAAGAGTTTTAATTTCAGTTAATGTGGATTCATCAGTATGTTCAATTCAGGTTAAAGATTTCTGTCTAAGATGACTTAGCCTTCAAATTGGAAACATAACGTATGAAAAAAAGCAATAACAAAAACATGCTAGCTATTTTTATTATTGCTTTTAATGAATAAAGAAACCAATTTAGGCTGACAAAAACCCAATGCCAAACTCCTATTGTACAAGAAGATTTTGTTGATATACCTGCTTCCCATTCGCATCTCTAATAATCAAGAAATACATACCTTGTTGCATACTTTTAGGCATAACAATTTCTTCATGGTCATCCTTATTAGATAAAGTAGTTTCGAAAAAAGTTCTTCCAGTTATATCTATGATAGATAGGGTATTTGCTTTTTGATTTGCATTATTATGCTGTATAAAAAAGCTTGTTCCTGCTCACGTAGGGTTGGGATATACTTTAAAAGAAACTTGATTAAGTTCACTAACTTTCACACTATTAGCTCCTTCAAAATAAATATTAATACAAATAGAATCATTACTTTGATTGGTGTCTAGATACTTATATTCCTCTTGTGTAGTATCCAAATCAGAAACTATCCATGCACAAAAAGAAATAGCCGTATCCACTTCATATAGATTATCGATAGTTACATAATATAATGGTTTAGTTTCATTGACTAACAAACCACCAGGCAGGACCATACTAAACCCAGCCTCACCATTATATCGAATTTCATGTCCTTCCTCTAAGTCATCAGGACCTAAGTTGGTAATAAATAAATTTAAATGCTCTTCTGCTCCGTAAGGGATTGGATGTTCACTATTGTAGTTAGGATTACTAATTTCAAGATCCACGTTTTTTAAAGATTGTCCGAAAGCAAATGAACTGCTTAGTATTAAGCACGCTGTAATTGTTTTTTTCATATTAAAATATTTTTCTTCTTACAATTGTATTGTTATCAATATAAATTACATAATCGGGATTCAAAGGATCAAAGCGAAAATGACTTTTCGTCACTTGTTGTGGTAATTTTATACTATTAGTTTTAAACAGCTTATTTTTTCTACTCATTTTATAAAACAAAATGTTGTTATTATCATCCTTAGCTATAGACCAAATAAAATATTTAGTAATGCCATTTTTTATTAATTTCTAATCCAAAATTTTGTGATATTCTTCGAGGGTTTGTACCATTAGTAGGTTCTATTATTTCTGGATAAAAAAATAAAGTATCTACTGGCTCACCGGTTTCCAAATCAAATACTTCTTTAAGAAAAACTAATCTGTATACATTTCGTGCATATTGCATATGAGAATAATTTATAGTTTTTGAATATGCTTTATGAATGGGTCTATTTCTAAAAACATCAATTTTATAAACGCCTGAACTATTCATTTTCAATTTTGCAATATAAGGCCTGTCAATTATGATAACATCTGGATATGAGGCACTACTTACACCTATATTTACATAAATATCTCCATCATAATAATGTGATCCCGAATTGTTTGAAAATACATAAGTGATGTCCTCCTTTTCTCTTTGGATATCTTCAATTTTATGAATTGAAAGCAACTGTCCATCCACATATTTTAATAATGAATTAGAGAACACTAAAAACTCATCTCTTCCTAAAGTTCTATGAACCATTTCCTTTAAAATACTCGTTTTCAAAAACACAAATATAGTATCCTCAACATAAAGCATATCCGAAATTTCATAACGGGACTTTACGCCAGATTTTATCAAATGTTCATTATGCGCTTCAAAATCCTCTTCCAAGAATCCATAATCATTATGCCCAAAAGCGATTTTACGTGTGGCTTTATCAATTTCAATACTATATAATTTCTCTTGCTTGATATGGTCATAAACTTCAATCTTTTTATCAAGAATCATATTAGTTATCAATAATCCATCATCTGTAAATAAATAATGATTCACACTTTTGGTGATTAAAGGATAATCTGCATACAATTCATGTTCTTTTTTATTTTGCCACTTCAAAAAACCCATGATATCCCGTGTATAAATATTCATTACTAAATCTGAATAAAGTCCTGTGTTATATTTACTCTCTATACTGATAGTACTAGCTCCGAAAGGTGAATATTTCATAAATAAAGAATCACTCCATAATACCTCATCTGACATGGTATTAAACTCATACTCTTTAAATATTTTAGTAGAATAAGATATATAAATTTCAGGAATCACTATTTGCAAATGATACTGTTCTCTAAATTCTTCTAAATCATATAATGCCTTATTGCAATTAATGCAATCTTCAAAATTCACAGCAATAGTAATAGTATAATCCTTTATCGTTTGTGCGAATAGAGCAATGGGCAATAAAAAAACCACAATAAAAATTAACTGCTTTCTCATATAGGAAATTTAAAAATAATTGCCATGAAAATTCACATAGCAATTATTTATTTTTTTTATTCAATTAATTAATTCACCTCATTGAAAAGCTGATCTTCATTTGGTTGTATAAACTCTCTATCTCCTTCTGGAGTTTCTATATACATTCCATTCTCACTGGATTTCACAACTTCCCCATAGACATCACCAGATTTAAAATGTAAGACTACTTTATCTCCTTCTTTAGCCGGATAACTATCTCCTGGATTTGCAGAAGACCAACAAAATGAATTTGGATTAGGACTACAATCTAGTGCTCCAAAAGTAGTTCAAAATAAATCTCCTATCATTCTCCAAGCATTTGTTGAAAAGCTAAAAGCTGTCAACACAACTCCTAAAATAATAATTTTCTTTATCATAATTAAAAATTTAATTGTTTAATAATTACATTATGACACAAACAAACAAACAAACAAACAAACGGCGCTATATCTTTGTTAAAACAAATGCCTTACTTGATATTAATAACTATACACTATTTAAAACAGTTTAAAATCCTCTATTTTTGATATTTTTGCAGGATAACACATACAATTTTGGGAAAAGGGCACATTGGTATATTTGACTCTGGATATGGAGGTTTAACGGTATTGAAAAATATAGTAGAATTACTACCTGAATATGATTATATGTATTTAGGAGATAATGCTCGAGCACCTTATGGCCCTAAAAGTTTTGAATTGGTTTATCAATATACCATAGAATCTGTAGCGTGGTTGTTTAATCAAGGTTGTGAATTAGTGGTTTTAGCTTGTAATACAGCTTCTGCAAAAGCTTTACGAAAGCTTCAAAGAGAATGGCTTCCTCTACATTATCCTGAGAAAAAAGTTTTAGGTGTTATTCGTCCTACTGCAGAATATATTGGTGCACTCGAATTCGACAAACCTTTAGGAATTTTAGGCACAACTGGCACCGTCAATTCAAAGACTTACGTAGAAGAAATTAAGATATTTTCTCCAAAAACGATTGTTTATCAACATGCTTGTCCACTATGGGTGCCTTTTATAGAAGATGGACTGATCCACTTAGAATCCTTTGAGCCTGTCATTCTAAAAGATTTAGATTTACTTTTTAAACAAGATGACCATATCGATCAAGTACTTTTAGCTTGTACTCACTATCCACTCATTTTAGATAAATTAAATAAACTCACAGATGGGAAAGTGAACTTTATTAGTCAAGGTCCGATTGTTGCAGAAAGTTTGGTGGATTATTTAAATCGGCAGGAAACTATAAAAAACAAAATAGGAAAAAACGGCAAACGTTTATTTTTCACCACAGATGATGCCATTTCGTTTACAAATCAAGGTTCCAGATTTTTCGCAGCTCCCATACAAGCTGAAAAAATTAACCTGAACTCTAATAAAACATAAATAATTTGTTATAATTTACGAGTAGGCTTCATTTAAATTCTACTTATAGCTTATATTTACAACTATGAAATTATTATTCAACCCATTTGGACGTCTTTTAATAGCTGCAGTCAGCGTATCGTTACTCATGAGTTCTTGTGTTTCTTCAAAAAAATACAAGGAAGCTCAAAGCTCTATCGACAACCTTAGACGAAATCAAAGAGAATTAAAAGAAGATTTAAATGCAGCGAATAGCCGAATACAATTAATGGAAAATGCTAATCAAGCTGCTTTATCTCAATTAGATGAAAAAGATCAAGAACTAAACACTCAAATGAGTGCTTTAGAAGATCAGCAAGCCAAACTTTTACAATTACAAGGTCTGATTGACCGTCAAAAGACGAAAACGGAAGAGCTTAGAAAAAACATGGCACATGCTTTAGGAAGTTTTTCTAATGATCAATTATCTGTTTTCACAAAAGATGGAAAGGTATACGTGAGTTTATCAGAAAAACTACTTTTCCCTTCTGGAAGTGCTGAAGTGAATAAAGATGGAAAAGAAGCTTTGGAAAAATTAGCTGGCGCTTTACAAGAACAACCTGACATTCATTTAAATATTGAAGGACATACAGATACGGTACCTATTCGTTTTCGTTTTGAAGACAATTGGGCATTAAGTGTGGCAAGAAGTACTGCTATTGTAAGAATTCTTACTCAAGATTTTGAAATAGACCCAACAAGAGTAGTGGCTTCTGGTAAGAGTCAATATGACCCTATTGAAGACAACGCAACTCCTGAGGGAAGGGCTAAAAACAGAAGAACTGAAATCATGCTTTCTCCTAAATTAGACCAACTTATGGAGCTTTTAAATTATGACGAAGATTAACCGTCAAGAACATTTTATGATTAATTGATGGAAAAATTATAATCTTTGACTTTTGTTATTTATATTGCCTCAACTTTTAGGAATGAGGGTGAATAGAAATTTTATCGATTATTTGCAATCTGAGAATTTATTATATACTTTCAACGAATATTCTAAGATATAACACATGCGAACAGCTTTACGTAAATGGATTCAAACGACACTTTGCCTTGCAATCATAGGTGGTACTGCCACTAATCAAGGATTTGCTCAAAAAAGACAATCGTTTAATAATCCGGATATTAAATATATAGAAGACAGAGGTTTTTCTTTAGGATTTACTATTGGTAGCACCGACTTATGGGGCGACGTTGGAACTAAATCAGTTCTTGACCATTATAATAATAAGGTTTACTACAACGACCTTATGAAAAACATGCGCGCCATGGGAACTGTTTTTGGACGTTATACTTACGTGCCAGGAATTTCTTTCAGAGCGAGTGTGGGTTACGGTCAACTTTATGCAACCGATGAGTGGAACAAAGACAAAGCTTCAGTTGCCAGCACTATAAATGATGATGCTTACCAAAGATATATCAGGAACTTAGATGTTCATGTAAATTTATGGGAAGGAAGTTTATTGTTTGAGTTTGCACCCCTTCAATTAATCAATTGGAGCACTGGTAAAATAGCGCCTACAAGATTCCAACCTTATTTATTGGCGGGAGTTGCAGGTTTCTATTTTAATCCAAAAGGCACCTATTTAGACTTACCTACTGGACATGAAAGCTTGGTAGAATTACAACCACTTAGAACTGAAGGGCAAGGTTATAGTTCACCTGACATGGAACTTCCTGATCATTACAGCTTATGGTCTGGAGCAGCAGTTGCTGGCTTAGGTGTTAAATTTGACATCAAAAGCAATCTAACAATAGGTTTAGAATATCAATTACGCTTTACATTCACTGATTATTTAGATGATGTAAGTGGTAAATATATTGACCCTTTACTTTTCGATATTGCGCATCAAGGGAAACCTGATCAAGCTAATTTAGCTCAAAGAATGGCAGACAAATCTAGAGAAGTTGTTCCTGGAGCAATGAATGTACCAGGCACTAACAGAGGAATAGACGGTAATGATAAGTACTCTTCGATTTCTCTTGTGTTGTATTGGAAATTGAACGCAAGAAGCAATCCTTGGTGGTAAGAAAAAAATCAATATCTTTAAATCATATTAAACGCTGTTTTACACAGCGTTTTTTTTGTGAGTATTCTTAAATAAAAAATATTGTTACATGATAGGTTATCTTAATGGAAAATTAGTTGATTTAACTCCCACAAAAACATATTTAGATATTAATGGCGTAGGTTATGAAGTACAAATCACCTTACATACCTATGAACAAATTTCAAAAGAGACAAGCGCTAAATTATACATTCACAATCACATCCGAGAAGATCAATATGTACTCTTTGGATTTGCGACCTTAGAAGAAAAAGAAGCATTTCAACTTTTAACTAGCGTTTCTGGGATTGGTGCCCAAACGGGAAGAATGATTCTTTCCAGTATGACTTCTGATGAAGTTTTTAAAGCGATTGTAAATGGAGATAAAAAAGCATTACAAACGGTGAAAGGTATAGGATTAAAAACAGCGGAAAGAATGATTTTGGAACTCAAAGATAAAGTTCCTGGTCTTTTAGATGAAATAAATCTTGATATCACACCCACTATACACAATACAATCGAAAAAGATACGTTAAATGCATTGATGGGATTAGGTATCGGAAAACCCATCGCCGAGAAAGCAATTACTGCTGCGCTGAAAAAAGCTACAGGAGATATTGCAAGTGTAGAAGAATTAATTAAAATAGCTTTAAAAAATTTATAAGAACTCATAAATTAAATGCTTATTTTAGTTCATTAGACATTTATAGGAATATATAAAAGATTTGCCTCCATTGATAAATACATCATTAAATATCAATTCAATAACTAAACGCTTTACATGGATGACATGTTTGACGTTATGTTTTTTAGCCCTTAGCAACTTCAATGCCGAAGCGCAAGGCAATCCTGTACCAACAAATGACACGACTTCACAAAAAAGCAATACGAAATTAAGATTTCCATTCCCATCTAAAGAAACGCTCGAAGAAAGAGATGCGTCAAGAAGACATTTTGATCTCTCAAAACCAAGCAATCTTAAAGAGAAAATTACTTACGATCAAGAAAACAATACTTATATTCTTCAAGAAATGCTGGGCGAAAGACCGTTTGGTATGCCGATTTATATGACGCCAGGGGAATATGCGAAATATCAAAATGATCAAGAGAGAAACAGATATTTTAAAGACAAAATAGAAACTTTTAGTTTATTAAATCAAAAACCTGAACTCCCAGAACTTTCTAGAGAGGGATTATTCGACAGACTTTTTGGTGGCACTGATTTAGAACTTAAACCTCAAGGAAATCTTGACTTACTATTTGGTTATGCATGGCAAAACATGGATAACCCTCAAATGATTGAAAGAAATAGAAAAAGAGGGTTCTTCGATTTTGACATGAATATGAATGTCAATGTCATTGCTCAAATTGGGGATAAGCTTAAATTAAATATTAGTAATAGTAGTATGCCGTCTTTAGGACAGCAAAATACCGAGAAGATAGAATATTCTGGAAATCAGGATCAAGTACTTAAAAAGATAGAATTAGGCAATGTGAGCTTCCCTTTAAATTCATCTCTTTTATCGGGACCTTTATCTTTACAAGGGATCAAGACAGAACTTCAATTTGGAAAACTTTATATCACTGCCTTAGCGTCGATTCAAAAATCTCAAAGAAGAACAATCACCTTACAAGGTGGCGCGCAATCTCAAGAGTATGAAATAAAGATTGATGATTATGACGAAAATAGAAACTTCTTATTAGGTCAGTATTTCTACGAACAATACGAACCAGCAGTTAAAGATTTCCCATTAATTAGATCTCAAATTCAAATCACAGAAGTAGAAGTTTGGATTACGAATAAAACAGGAACTACTGAAGGCGTAAGAGATATTATGGCTTTCATGGATCTTGGAGAACATCAACCTTATAATTCTAATTATCACAATACTACAGGTTTACAAATACCTTCTAACAAAACGAATAACCTTTATCAAAGCCTTCAACAAAATCCAGGTTTAAGAAAACAATCTTCGGCTAATAATGCAGCTTTAGGATTAGGATTAGAAAGTCGTGTGGATTTTCAAAGAAGTACGATGAGGAAACTAAGAGGTACAGAATTTACTTTTCATCCTCAGTTAGGTTATATTTTATTAAATACACAAGTAAATCCTGATGACGTTTTAGCAGTAGCTTTTCGTTATACTTATAACGGAGAAACTTATCAAGTGGGTGAATTTGCTGAAGATTTTCCACCTACAGGAAGTGACCCTCAGATTTTGTTCTTAAAAATGTTGAAAGCTGGAACTTCCGGACAACCACATTTACCTACATGGAATTGGATGATGAAAAACGTTTACACCTTAGGCTATGGTGGTGGTTTTTCAGAAGATCATTTCCGTTTAGAAGTATTTTACCAAGATCCTAAAGGAGGAGAAAAACGTTATTTAGCAGAAGGTAGCAAGTCGGGTACTTCTTTTATTGAGTTATTAAACTTAGACCGATTAAACAGTCAATTAGATCCTCATCCTGATGGTGTTTTTGATTACGTGGAAGGCATTACAGTGAATGAACAATATGGAAAAATAATATTTCCTACTTTAAAACCATTTTCTGATGGAATACGTCCTTCTTTAGATGGTAATCCTCAATTAGAAGACAAATACACTTTCCCCATTTTATATGACTCCACTAAGTCAGTTGCGCAACAATTTTCCCATAAAAACAGATATATCATTAAGGGAAGTTATAGAAATCAATCTTCAGGTGGTGCAGACATTCGGTTAGGCGGTTTCCAAATTCCTGAAGGGTCCGTAAGTGTTATTGCAGGTGGTCAAAGATTACAAGAAGGACTTGATTATCAAGTGAATTATTCTAGTGGTTCAATTCAGTTTTTAAATCAGGGGGTATTGAACTCAGGAATGCCTATTACCATTTCTTATGAAGACAATGCGGCTTTTGGAATGCGTCAACAAAGCTTTCTTGGTACTCGTTTAGAATATTTTGCGAATGACCGACTGACTTTAGGAGGTACTTATATGCAAAAATCTGAAAGACCACATACGACTAAGGTTCAATATGGAGATATTCCTGTAAGTAATAAAGTTTTCGGATTTGACATTAACTATGAAACGGAAGCACCTTTCATCACAAAAATGTTGAATAAACTACCTTTTTATAGCACTAATGCACCTTCTTTATTTTCATGGAATGCTGAAGTAGCGGGTATTTTACCTGGACATCACAAAGCCATTAATACTATTGATCCAGAAGGAACCATATTTATAGATGATTTTGAGGGAGCGAGCAGTTCTATTGATTTACGTTTTCCTGCGACGAATTGGAGTTTAGCAAGTGTACCTCTAGGAGCAAGAAATGCTTTAGGTCAAGAGCTTTTCCCTGAAGCTAAGCAAACAGGATTGAGTGCAGGAAGAAATCGTGCAAGATTGGCTTGGTACATGTTGGAACCTGATATGGTGGAAGGTAATAATCGACCAGATTATTTGAGAAATGATACGGAAAGAATGAGCTATTGGAGAAAAGTTTATACTTCTGATCTTTTTCCACAACGCTCATTAGACGTGTCTCAAAGAAATATGTCCACTTTAGATTTGGCATTTTATCCGTCAACAAGAGGTCCTTATAACTTTGATACAAACGTAGAACCGGACGGCAGTTTAGAGAATCCTAAACGCAGATGGGGTGGTATTCAGAAAGCGATACAAAATACAGGAAGTGACTTCGAGTCTGCTAATATAGAATATGTTAGTTTTTGGGTGATGGATCCATTTATTTACGATCCTCAATCTAGTGGTGGTGACTTATATATCAACTTAGGTAGCGTTTCGGAAGACGTGCTGAAAGATGGTAAGCTTTTCTTTGAAAATGGCATTCCTTATCCAGAGGATCCAGAAAAAATAGAAGATACTGACTTTGGGATCGTTCCGAAATTCCAACAGCAAATTACCCGTTCATTTGACAATGATGCAGAAGCAAGAGCTTTGCAAGATGTGGGATATAACGGATTGAATGATGGTCAAGAAAGAGAGAAATACACTAATTTCTTAGATAATTTACAAGGCATTTTAACGCCCGACGCTTATCAACTATTGTTTGAAGATCCCGCATCTGATAACTTTAGACACTTTAGAGATACTCGTTACGATCAAACAGAAAGCTCTGTTTTACAACGTTATCAGAATTTCAACAACCCACAAGGTAACTCACCAGTAAGTGGCGCAGGAGATCGATATACGATGTCAGGAACGACTACTCCTGATTCTGAGGATATCAATAGAGATAACACTTTAAATGAAACAGAAGCATATTTTCAATATAGAATTCGTTTTGAACCCAATATGCAAGTGGGTGACAATCATATTGTAGATAAGAAAGTTGTGGATGCAAGAATGCCTGATGGTACGCAGCAAGAGGAAACTTGGTATTTATTTAAAGTTCCAACGGCTGATTATGATCATGTTGTAGGCGGTATCAGCGATTTTAGATCCATAGGATTTATCAGAATGTTCATGAGTGATTTTGAAGAACCTGCAGTTTTAAGATTTGCACAGCTTCAGTTTGACAGAAGTGCATGGAGAAAATATAATTTCTCTTTGAAGAATCCAGGAGAAAACATTCCAGAAGACGAACAAGAATTGACTAATTTTTCAATCACTTCTGTTTCTTTAGAAGAAAACTATCATAAAGAACCTGTTCCTTATCGTAGTCCTCCAGGTATTGAGCGCGAACAAATGCTATCTAACATGTCTGGTCAAGCTTTAGAAATGGATGAACAATCCATGTCTTTTCAAGTTTGTGGTTTACAAGATGGTTCTGCAAGAGGTGCATTTAAAGAGCACCGTGTGGACTTGAGAAAGTATGAAAACTTACGCTTATTTGTGCATGCTGAATCTGTTCCTGGACAAATGCCAGTAAGAGATGGTGATGTTTATGCATTCGTAAGAATTGGGAGCGACATGGTGAATAACTACTATGAATATAAAATCCCTTTAAAAGTGAGTCCAGACGGCACAACTAACCGTAACGAAATATGGCCGGATGTAAATAACATGGATCTCAAATTACAAGCGTTAGTGGATTTAAAAAAGAATAGGAATGCTCAAAACTTTCCTGTTTTCGATGCCTATTCAGAATTAGATGATAGAGGTAATCAGTTAGTAGTAGTTGGTAATCCAAATTTAGCGGATGTCAAAAACATTTTAATTGGGGTTGAAAACCCGGAACGTTCTCCACAAACGCCAGATGATGATGGTCAAGAAAAATGTGTGGAAGTATGGTTTAATGAATTGAGGTTAGCAGGCGTGGATGAAAGTCCAGGATATGCTATGGCTACTTCTGCTTCTATACAATTAGCAGATTTAGGAAATGTACATGTGGGTGCTCAAATGCATACTGCTGGTTATGGACATATTGACCAACAACCAGATCAGCGCTTCCAAGATGATTTTTTAGCTTTTGATGCTTCTACAAATTTAAACTTAGGTCGTCTTTTGCCTGAAAAATTAGGAGTAGAGCTTCCAGTCTATGCGGCATATACTCAAATGATGAGTAATCCGGAATACAATCCTTACGATAAGGATATTACTTTAAAAGATTCTTATGAATTATTGCAATCTCCTCGTGAGCAAGATTCTTTAAAACGCTTAACGCAAGACTATCAATCTATAAAAAGTCTTTCTTTAAACAACGTTAAGTTTAGAGGAGATCCAAGTAAGCAAAGAGCGCAACCTATGCCTTGGAGCTTGAAAAATTTTGATTTCAACTATTCGTATAATAAAGCTTATAAGCGCAATTACGATATGGAAACGGATGCTTTAGAAGATCAAAAACTGGGCATTGGTTATATCTACAATATTGGTTTTAAATCTATAGAACCGTTTAAAAAATTAAAATGGAAATCTCCTTGGGCAGTGCCTATTAAGGATTTCAACTTTAAATTATGGCCAAGTAGCGTTAGCTTTAGAAATGACTTGCATCGTATTTTTGGGGAAACTCAATATAGAAATATAGATGGAGACGACTATGAAATGCCTAAAAACTACTTGCAGAATTTCATTTGGGATAGACAATATAATGTGCGTTGGGAATTAACTAAAGCGCTTTCTGTAAATTATAATGGGATGAATCAATCTAGAATTGATGAACCTTATGGTCCTTGGGATAGTCCTGAAAAGCGTACAGAAGTTTGGAATAATTTTAAAGATTTTGGAAGAAATACCTATTATTCCCAAGACATCAGTGCTTCATATACTTTACCGTTACGTAAAATACAAGCCTTAAACTGGACGAATATTACGACTTCTTATACGAGTAATTACCATTGGACCGCAGCAAGTCAAATCATGGAATCTCAAGGGAATGTGATTGCAAATAATCAAACCCGACAGATTTCTGCAGATTTAAACTTTACGCAACTTTATCAAAAGAATCGTCATTTAAGAGCAGCGAATCAAAGCAAACCCGTAGCTAAAAATATTTCTCAGCCAAGTCGGGCTGGAGATGATCAAGGTTCAAAATTAGAATCTTTGGGAAGTGATGGAAAAAATGCACCTACGCCTTCAAGAAGTCAAACTGTGCCTCCTAAGCCCGAAAAGAAGGAAATCACTATCGATCAAGTCAAAGGACAAGATACTTTAGAAGCTGGTGAAATCAGAAAGGAATTTAGACAGCTTAAACGCACCGAACGTCTTGCATACAGAGAAAAAGTAAGAAACTGGAGAACTAGAAAAAACAGAATCCTTCCTGAACAAACGGATGGAACAAGAGCTGCATTGCAAATGGCAACGATGTTGAAACGAATTAATGTAAGCTATTCAGATAATTCAGGAACAACTTTACCTGGTTTTATGGATGAAAGCGTTTTATTCGGTTCTCATTATCGTGGCTCGAATTGGTATGACTTCGTATTTGGAGGACAGCCTGATGCGCGATGGTTACAACATCAAGCGGATCAAAATCGAATGAGCCGAGATAGCATTTTCAATGGTCAAATGCAACAGCGTTTTATGCAAAACATAACAGCACAAGCTACTATTGAACCATTAAAAGACATTAGAATTGAATTGAATTGGAAATTGAATTTTTCTAAAAATCATTCGGAAACTTTTAAAGTCAATCAACAAAATGATCAATTCGAACATTTTAGTCCATACAGTTTTGGAACTTATGACATCTCTTACATCGGTGCGAAAACATTATTCACAAAAGTGAGTTCTAATAAACCTTCGGAATTATATGAAAATTTCTTAGCACATAGAAAAATCATTTCTCAAAGATTGGGAGAAAACAATCCTTATGTAAACGGAGCACCAGATCCTAATGATCCAGATTATGCCAAAGGATATACAAAGTATTCTCAAGAGGTTTTAATCCCTGCATTCTTAGCAGCCTATACCGGAAGAAGTGCTAAAGACGTTTCTTTGATGAGTAATGAACATGGAAATATAAAAAGTAATCCATTCAGAGGATTCTTACCTATGCCGAATTGGAACGTGAATTACAATGGATTAGGAAAGCTTCCTGCATTGAAAGAACATGTGAATAATATTCAGTTGCAACATCGTTATACTGGAAATTTGAGCATGAATGGATTTGTGAGTTCTTTCTATTATCAGGATTTATTTGGAGTGGGTTTCCCTTCATTTATTGATTCTAATTCTCATAATTTCACGCCGTTTTTCCAGGTGCCGAATATTACCATTTCTGAAAACTTCGGACCATTTTTAGGTATTGACGCGAACTTAAAGAACGGATTTAGTTTTGGATTTAGATATGGAAAATCGAGAATGTTGAGTTTGAGTTTAGTGGACTTCCAAGTGAGTGAAACAAACTCTTCAGAAATCACGATAAGTATTGGTCATCGAGTAAAAGGCATGAGATTACCATTTACTTTATTTGGGGTGAATCAATTACAAAACGACTTGAATTTCAAATTTGATTTTGGACTTAGAAGTGACTTTACTGCTAATAGTTATTTAGCACAAAACATTGTATTACCCACTCGAGGTCAAAGGGTGATTACTATTTTCCCGACCTTAGATTATATCATTAATGATCAGTTACAAATTCAATTTTATTTTGATTATCGACAGACAATTCCTGTCTTGTCTACATCCTATCCTATAACATCCGCACGTGGAGGTATTAAACTTACTTTCATCTTTGCTGGACAATAATTTTCAACGCATCCACTGATTTATCTTTAAGGATGCGTTTTATTTTTTATTTTTGCTTTATGAATACACAAGACATCAGAGTTAGATTTGCACCCAGCCCAACGGGTGGCTTACATATTGGAGGTGTTCGTACACTTCTTTATAATTATCTTTTTGCTAAAAAGAATAATGGGAAATTAATTTTACGCGTCGAAGACACAGATCAAACCCGTTTTGTGGGTCACGCAGAACAATATATTTACGATTCCATGAAATGGTGTGGAATTGCTGCCGATGAAAGTGTAGAATTAGGTGGCCCATTTGCACCTTATAAACAAAGTGAAAGAAAAGATTTATATCGTCCGTATGCACTCCAATTAGTAGAAAGTGGTGATGCTTATTATGCTTTTGACACACCAGAAGAGTTAGTGGAAATGAGAGAAAACTTTAAAACAAAGGAAAATCCCTCTCCACAATATGACGCTACACTTAGAATGAAGTTGAAAAATTCTTTGAGCTTAAGTGCGGAAGAAACTCAAAAACTTTTAGACGAGAATATACCCTATGTGATTCGCTTTAAAGTGCCAGAAAATGAAACAATTATTTTTGATGATGCTGTAAGAGGAACGATTCATCATGATTCTAACACAGTAGATGACAAGGTTTTATTAAAAGCTGATGGCATGCCGACTTATCATTTAGCGGTAGTGGTAGATGATTATTTAATGAAAATCAGTCACATTTTGCGTGGTGAAGAATGGTTACCAAGTGCGCCATTGCACGTACTTTTATGGCAGAAATTAGGTTGGGAAAAAGAGATGCCGATTTTTGCGCATTTACCATTAATCTTAAAACCTGATGGTCATGGAAAATTAAGTAAAAGAGATGGAGAGCGTTTAGGATTTCCAGTGTATGCGATGGATTGGAAAGATCCGGAAACAGATGAGTTTACAGCTGGATTTAAGGAAAATGGATTTTTACCGGAAGCATTTCTTAATTTATTAGCGTTCTTAGGATGGAATCCTGGTGGGGAGCGTGAAATTTATAGTTTAGAAGAAATGGTGGAAGCGTTCAGCATAGATCGTATTCATAAATCAGGTGCAAAATTTGATTACGAAAAAGCAAAATGGTTTAACGAGCAACATATCAAACAAATGAGTTTGGAAGATTTATTGCCATGGGTGAAACCTTATTTCGAGGAACATTTAGCAGTGGACGATAAAGATTTAATCCACGTTTTAGGTTTGATTCAAGATCGTTGTCAGTTGCTAACGGAGTTCTGGACACAAGGTGCTTTCTTCTTTGAAAACCCTTCGACTTTAGATGAGGAATCTTTACTAAAAGGATGGTCTGAAGAAAAAACTACATTTTTTGAAGATTGGTTGAATAAGATAAAATCTAATGACTTTTCAACTACTGAAGAATGGGAAACTTCCTTTAATGAAGCAGTGAAAGCGCAAGGCATAAAAAAAGGTGCAGTGATGATGCCTTTGAGAATCATGTTGGTAGGTGGGAAATTCGGACCTGCTATTTTTGATATTGCCAGCTTTGTGGGTAAAGAAGCTGTGATTTCAAGAATTGAAAAAGGATTAGCTGGGACGAAATAATTTATAGAGATGAGGTTTATAGGAATAGAGGAGCAAGTGAATTGTTCCTCTATTTTTATTTGGGAGAGGAGTGCTTGACTTGCTCTTCATTCTAAATCCTTGAATGTTCGCAATTAACTTCAAAATTAAAAAACATCAATGAGCTGACTCCTTCATTCTGTAAAGAAATGATAATTGAAACCCCTTTTAAGATGAAAAAATATCATTATGTGGGGGACGCCCAAATTGGTCGTCCCCCACATCTACAATCTACAATCCCCCACATCCACAGCTTGCCATATGCATAAATCTCCTTATATTAGTTCAGAATCAGATAGAATAAACAGGTGTTTATGTATGATAAAAGAAGCATAAAGATGAAAAAACCTAGAAAAAGATTTAGAGATCAATCATTAAGATTACAATCCTGGGATTATAGTAATAAAGGTGCCTATTTTATTACCATTGTCACCAAAAACAGAGCACATTTTTTCGGAAATATAGTTTCATCTTCTGAAGAACCCTATATGAATTTAAGTCCTATAGGTCAATTTGCACATGATTTTTGGTTGGAAATTCCAAAGCATTTTCCATATGTTTATTTAGGAAATTTTGTGATTATGCCAGATCATATGCATGGGGTTTTGATATTGGATGGTGATGTGGATAATGGTGATAAAAAGAAAATTGATGATGGGGTTGATGATAATGATGGGGTTGGGATTGATGATGATAATTTGTCGGGGACGCCCAATCTGGGCGTCCCCACAACAACCACAAAAGGTGGTAAAAATCCTAAATGGAAACCCAAAACCATAGGGGTAATTATCAATCAATATAAAAGAATTGTGACCATAAGTTCCAGAAAAATCAATCCAAATTTTGGATGGCAATCCAGGTATTATGACCACATCATTAGAAATAAACAATCATTTCATAGGATTCAAAATTATATCAAAAACAATCCATTGAATTGGTAAAAGAAATAATCATTAGTGAGAGGAGGTGGTGACGCCCAATTTGGGCGTCACATAAAAAAAGCACCCAAAATTGAGTGCTTTTCTTGTGGTCCCACCTGGACTTGAACCAGGGACCCCTTGATTATGAGTCAAGTGCTCTAACCAGCTGAGCTATAGGACCTAAAACCTTGATGGTTTTTAAGGAGGCAAATATAAGGATTATAAACTAAACAAATAAACATTCTTTCAAAAAAATTAAAGGAAAAATAAACATTCTGAAATTTACTCTTATATGATTATCATTTTCTGTATTTTGTGGATATCTATTTATCCCGATATCCTTTCTTAAACCATAAATATTGAGGATTTTTGCAAAAGTAAAAATCCGAAAATTAAAGGATTGATACTAGATTAAATTATTACAACCACTATATAATAAATCGATTTTTCTTTATGAGTATTTTTGATAAACGTGTGAATTACAAGCCTTTCGAATACCCTGAAGTGCTTACTTTTATTGAAGCTATCAATAAATCTTTTTGGGTACACTCTGAAGTGGATTTTACCGCAGATACGCAAGATTTCCACTCTCATTTAAGTCCCGAAGAGCGTAATGCGATTAAAAACAGTTTGTTAGCTATTGCACAAATTGAAGTCAATGTAAAGTCGTTTTGGGGTGATTTATATAAGGTAATGCCGAAACCTGAGCTGAATGGATTAGGAAGTACTTTTTCAGAAAATGAATTTAGACACTCGGAAGCTTATTCCAGGTTAGTGGAAGTTTTAGGTTACAATAATGAGTTTGAAAAACTGATGGAAGTTCCAGTCATTCAAGAAAGAATTGATTACTTATCTAAAGCTTTAAGTCACACTAAATCAGACGACAAGAAGAAATATACCATGAGTTTGATTTTATTTTCTATACTCATTGAAAACGTATCGTTATTCTGTCAATTTGCGGTAATTTTATCCTTTACTCGTTTTAAAGGCTACATGAAGAATGTGAGCAATATCATTGCATGGACTTCAGTAGATGAACAAATTCATGCGAATGCAGGGATGTATTTAGTGAATAAAATAAAAGAAGAATTTCCGGAAATATTTACAGAAGAGACAGAACAAGAGATTGCAGAGATGGTTCGTCATTCTATAAGCGTGGAAGAACGCATCTTAGATTGGATTTTTAGTGCAGGTGAAATTGATATTTTAAATAAAAAAGACTTGTTGAACTTTATGAAGTACCGTGTGGATGACAGCATGGAAAAGATAGGCTTCAAAAAAGTTTTCCATACTACAAATGCAGAATATGAACCTATGAAATGGTTTGAGGAAGAGGTGTTTGCGAACAGTTTAGATGATTTCTTTGCGAAGCGACCTGTAGATTACACCAAGCACGACAAGAGTATATCCGCAAATGATTTGTTCTAAAATCCTATTAAAAATCTTATATTTGTATCATTAAATTTTAGTTCCAAATGTTTGAAACCAGCACATCCCCTACCATGTTCTCCGAGACTCCTTATGAGAAACTATGGTGGAAAAACGAAGAAAGTGAGCAAATTCTCAATAGAGGTTACTTATTAAAAGGAGAATCCGTAGAAGGTGCGATTGATCGTATTGCTACAGCAGCTTCTCAACGTCTATTTAGACCTGAACTTAAGGAAGCGTTTATCGAAATGATTGAACGTGGATGGATGAGTTTAAGTTCTCCAATTTGGGCGAACATGGGTACGGAAAGAGGATTGCCGATTTCTTGTTTTAATGTGCACGTGCCGGATAACATCGAAGGCATTACGCATAAATTGGGAGAAGTGATTATGCAAACTAAAATCGGTGGAGGAACTTCTGCTTATTTTGGTGCATTACGTGAAAGAGGAAGTGCGGTAACTGATAATGGAAAAAGTAGTGGTGCAGTGAGCTTTATGAAGCTTTTTGACACAGCTATGGATACGATTTCACAAGGTGGTGTGAGAAGAGGAGCTTTCGCTGCTTATATGGATATATCACACTCAGATATTTTAGAATTCTTATCTATAAAAGACATTGGAAATCCAATTCAAAACCTATTCTATGCCGTTTGTGTTCCAGATTATTGGATGCAAGACATGATCGACGGGGATTCGGAAAAACGTACGATTTGGGCTAAAGTTTTAGAAAGTAGACAAAAGAAAGGATTACCTTATATTTTCTTCAGTGATAACGTTAATAGAAACAAACCACAAGTTTATAAAGATAAAAACCTAACTATAAACGGTAGTAATTTATGTTCCGAAATCATGTTGCCTTCTACTATAGATGAATCTTTTATCTGTTGTTTAAGCTCTATGAATTTAGAATTATATGACGAGTGGAAAGATACGGATGCCGTTAAATTAGCAATTTTCTTTTTAGATGCTGTTTTACAAGAATTTATTGAAAAAACGGAAGGCAATTACTATTTAGCAAGTGCGAATAGATTCGCGAAAAGACATCGAGCTTTAGGTTTAGGTGTTTTAGGCTGGCATTCTTACCTTCAGAAAAACATGATCCCGTTTGAAGGATTAAGAGCTAAACAATTATCACACAGTATTTTTAAAGATATTGGAGAAAAAGCTAAAAAAGCAAGTGCGGAATTAGCCAGAATTTATGGCGAACCTGAATTATTAAAAGGTTATGGGCTTAGAAATACGACGACTATGGCTATTGCACCTACGACTTCTTCATCGGCTATTTTAGGACAAACGTCTCCGGGCATCGAACCTTATTCAAGTAATTATTATAAAGCAGGTCTTTCTAAAGGAAACTTTATGAGAAAGAATAAATATTTGAAAGCATTACTAGCTGAAAAAGGAATGGATAATGAAGACACTTGGAGAAGTATTATGTTGAATCATGGAAGTGTTTTGCATTTGCAAGGATTAACTGAAGTTGAAAAGAACGTATTTAAAACGTTCAAAGAAATCAGTCAGTTAGAAATTATTCAACAAGCGGGTATTCGTCAAGAGTTTATTGATCAAGGTCAAAGTTTAAATTTAAACATCCCTTCTGACTTACCTGTAAAAGACGTCAATCAATTATTAATTGAAGCCTGGAAATTAGGCATTAAAACCTTGTATTATCAGCGCAGTCAGAGTGTATCCAAAGAGTTAGTAACAAGTTTAGTGACTTGTGTGAGCTGTGAAGGATAAATAAAATATATTCATTTGTAGGAAAGAGGTTGTATAAAACATACGACCTCTTTTTTTATGTCATAATTCTCCTTGAGTAGTATCCATGAAAAAAAGATAAGCCCTTTTCAGAACCTATCCTTTTTATATTTTCATTTTAAAATCTAACCCTTACAACAAGGTGCCCGACATGAATAACACCGCTAGACTAAAGTATATAATCAAACCTGTAACGTCGACCAAGGTCGCAACGAAAGGCGCGGAGGAAGAGGCCGGATCAGCACCTGCTCTCTTTAAAATCAAAGGCAACATGGAACCTGCGATGGTTCCCCACAAGACGACTCCAATCAATGAAGTACCCACTACAAAACCTATGACCATCCAATGTTCTCCGTATAAATCGGGGAATAAGAAGTGCCAAATAAATATTCTTAAAAAACCTATAATCCCTAAAACACCCCCCAACATACTTCCTTGAACAATCTCTCTTCTTATAATTCTCCACCAATCTCTCACAGTTACTTCTCTCAAAGCCATAGCCTGAATAATCAAAGTTGAAGCTTGAGAACCACTATTACCACCACTAGAAATAATTAAAGGAATAAAGAGTGCAAGTACCGTTGCTTTTGCAATTTGATCTTCAAAGAAACCCATCGCCGTAGCGGTTAGCATCTCTCCCATAAAAAGAACGACTAACCAACCTATTCTCTTTTTGAATAATCTTCTCATTGGTGTATCTAAATAAGGCTCATCTAAAGCCTCCATACCACCAATTTTTTGGATATCTTCTGTATATTCTTGTTTAGCTAACCATAAAATATCATCAATAGTTACAATGCCCAACAAGATACCGTTCTCATCGGTAACCGGTAAAGCAACTCTATTATTTAATCGAAAGATTTCAATAGCATCTTCTTGATGATCATTTGCATTTAATGATATCAAGCGATCATCCGTTAAATCTCCAATTAATGTTTCAGGAGTAGCTAATAGTATTTTTCGGATCATTAAATCATCTAACAAAACACCATTATCATCCAAAACATAAACCACATCAATCGTTTCAGAATTAATTCCAAACCTTCTGATATGATCTAAAACCTTAGAAATTGGCCAATCCTTTTGAACCGCCACATAATCCGGCGTCATTAAACGACCAACACTATCTTCCTCATAACCCAACAAAGACAAAGCCATTTTACGCTCCTCCGCTGGTAATAATATGATAAGCTTTTTAACAGCGTCTCCGTGCAATTCTTCAAAAAAGGAAGTTCGATCATCTGGAGGCAACTCATTAATCAGCTCAGCAATCCTTGGGCCTGACAAGCGCTTAATAAGACGCTCTTGCACAGGAAAATCTAAAATACTAAATGCATGAACAGCCCTACCGATTGATAACAACTCGATAAATTTAGCGCCTTGATCTGGCATTTCCTCTACAATATCTTTAATATCAGAAATATTAAGATTATTGAGATATTCAGACAAATCCGCGTCTTGTCCATATTCTAGTAAATGCTCAACTTCTTTTAAAATAATTTCTTGCATAACTAAAAAAGGTACTTTTTGTACTCTAATAACAATAACAAAAGTCTCACAAAATACACAATACTTAAGGTATATTATGTATTTTCTTTTAATTAATCAAAATTCCCGTTAAATTTGGGGATAATTGAAAGATCAATATTACAACATTAATACAATAGCCAATATGGAAAAGATAAATTTGCTACACCAAAAGACAGAAGAAGCCAAGCTAGGCGGTGGTGCTAAAAGAATTGAACAACAACATGCTAAAGGAAAACTAACAGCGAGAGAGCGTATTGACCTCTTTTTAGATGCTGGAACTTTTGAAGAAATCGGCATGTTTGTTACGCATCGTAGCAAAGATTTCGGAATGGAAGAATTGCAGTATTTAGGAGATGGCGTAGTGACAGGTTATGGTAAAGTACATGGACGTTTAGTTTATGTTTATGCGCAAGATTTCACTGTTTTTGGTGGTTCTTTATCCGAAACACACGCAGAGAAGATTTGTAAAATCATGGATTTAGCACTTGAAAATGGTGCACCAATGATTGGTTTAAACGACAGTGGAGGTGCAAGAATTCAAGAAGGCGTGGTTTCTTTAGGTGGATATGCCGATATTTTTAATAGAAATGTCAAATCCTCAGGCGTAATTCCTCAGCTGTCCGCAATTATGGGGCCTTGTGCTGGCGGTGCCGTTTATTCTCCAGCAATGACAGATTTTATTCTAATGGTGGAGAACACCTCTTATATGTTTGTAACCGGTCCAAACGTAGTTAAAACCGTTACGCATGAAGAGGTGACTTCCGAAGAATTAGGGGGTGCGATGACGCATGCTTCGAAATCAGGCGTGACTCATTTTTCTTGTGCCAATGAAATTCAAGCTATTGAGCATCTGAAACAATTATTGTCTTATATGCCCCAAAACTGTATGGAAGACGCTCCTGTTTATCCTTACGAAGCAAATGACGATGAAATTAAGAAAGCACTAAACGATATCGTTCCTGAGAATCCAAATCAGCCTTATGATATTAAAGAAGTAATTGAAAATGTAGTAGATGGCAATAGTTTCTTAGAAGTTCACAAGCATTATGCAGAAAATATAGTCGTTGGTTTTGCACGCTTAGCAGGCAGAAGTATTGGTGTCGTAGCGAATCAACCGGCAAGTATGGCGGGAGTTTTAGACATCGACAGTTCTAAAAAAGGCGCGCGTTTCGTGAGATTCTGTGATGCTTTTAATATTCCTTTATTGGTGTTAGTAGATGTTCCTGGCTTTTTACCTGGTACGGATCAAGAGTGGAATGGCATTATCACTAATGGTGCTAAATTATTATACGCATTTAGTGAGGCTACTGTTCCTAAGATTACTGTAATTACGAGAAAGGCTTATGGTGGCGCTTATGACGTTATGAACTCTAAACATATCGGAGCAGACATGAACTATGCTTGGCCCACAGCTGAAATTGCAGTGATGGGTGCAAAAGGTGCGGCAGAGATTATCTTTAGAAATGATATTAAAGCAGCTGAAAACCCTGAAGATAAGTGGAAAGAAAAAGAATTAGAATACATGGATAAATTTGCAAATCCTTATGGAGCTGCAGCGAGAGGTTTTATTGATGAAGTTATTTTGCCAGAACAAACGAGGGCTAAATTAATCAGAGCTTATGAAATGTTAGAAAACAAAGTAGTTTCGCTTCCAAAAAGAAAGCATGGAAATATTCCTTTGTAATTTTTACATTAATTAATAAATAAAAAGTCGGCTCCATGATTTATGAAGTCGACTTTTTATTTTTGAAAATTATTTATCGGTTTATAGTATCTAAAAAGTCAATTCCTCAAAGACACTTCTTAATTCTCCATAAGCATGTGTTTCATTTTGTTCCATCGCATGCTTCATACCTATTTGATAGGTTTCAATAGCTTTATCTTCTTGGTCAATCAATTCATACAACTGACCTAAATGGTAGTAAGTTCCCACATAAGTCGGATTCGTTGTTTGGTTAAAAACAAATTGATTTAAAGCATTTTCCCACTGTTCTAACTTCCTGTATTCCAAGGCTAAAGCATGGTTTAAAAATGCATCATGAGGTTGATTCTTCAAGAAATCTTTTAATTGTGTAATTCTATCCATAGTGTTTATGATTCTTTTTCAAAGATAATGCTTAATCTGAATTATATTTGAGCCATAAAATTAAACTTCCTATCGAGGATGCTTAATTTTAACATAGGATATTCCTATATTAGACATTTAATATTTTACAAACTTGCACATCTGAATTAGAATCCATTATTTTTGTTCTAAAATAAGAAACCAAGCCTATTTTATATGAAATCATCAACTATACTTTCTAAGCCACCGTATCATTTACTGGCAATGATTATTTTTATTTTAGTCAGCATCTTTTTTAATATGCCTGCTTTCCAAGGCAACAAATTAGCGAGCCATGACTATTTCACTTGGTCTTTTGGCGCACAAGAAACGATTGATTATTACAAAACAACTGGAGAAAATGCACAATGGACTAATGCCCAATTTGGAGGTATGCCTTCCGTAATGATTAATTATTATGCGGAAACGAATTGGTTTCAAAAGGTGTGGTATGGATTGACAGGTTACAAAACAGGTATGCCTTTCAATCCGGCTTATTTCTTTTTCTGGGCGATGTTTACTTTCTATTTATTATCTACTGCATTAAAAATCAAGCCATTAATTGGCGTTTTAGGAAGTATTGCTTTTGCTTTTAGTACTTATCATCCTATTATTATAGCTGCAGGCCACAATACCAAAATGGTAGATTTGGCATTTTTACCAGGGATTATTGCGGGAATTATCTGGGCTTATAAAGGACGATATCTCATGGGTGCTGCCGTCGCCGGATTATTTTTATCCTTCTTTTTAGATGCTGGTCACTATCAAATCATATTCTATGGCGCTATATTTTGCGCACTCATTGCAATAGGTTACTTATTTGAAGCTATTAAGAAAAAAGAATTGAAAACATGGGGAATTGCTTCCGCGTTATTAGTAGTAGCAGTAGGCGTTTCTTTTTTATCTTCCAGTTCAAGAATACTTCAAACCCTGACTTATACTGAGCTTTCCATGAGAGGTGGAAATAGTGTTTTATCAGAAAATACAAGTACAGGTCTAGAAAAAGATTACGCTTTCGCATGGAGTAATGGTATTGGTGAGGCCTTCTGCATGGTTGTTCCTAACTTATATGGCGCATCTAGTAGTTATGAATTAAATCAAAGCTCGAATTATGCACAAGCTTTAACGCAAGCCGGTGTGAGTCCGCAAGATGCTGCAAACATGAGTAAAAATGCACCTACTTATTGGGGTGTTCAAAGTTCCTTATCGGGTCCTATGTATTTTGGTGCTATTATTTTCTTCTTAGGTATCCTAGGCTTAGTGAGCATTCGATCTTCTGTCAAATGGTGGATTTTAGGAGCAGGAATTATATGTTTATTTTTCTCTTTCGGGAAAAATATGGCTTGGTTGAACTTCTTCTTGTTTGATCATGTTCCCATGTTTAATAAATTCCGATCGCCCAATATGGCTATGAGCTTGACAGGTTTAGCATTTCCAATCTTAGCTGTTTGGGGGTTGCACGCTTTTATTTCTGAAAGCATTCCTAATCTTCAGGCTAAAAAACACTTAAAGCTTTCCGCTATCATCACAGGTGCTATTATACTTTTAATATTGGTAAATATTGTATTGATCTACAGCTTTATCGGCTTGGGTGATGAAGGATTAAAGGGACAGCTTACTCAGTATTTCGGACCTCAAGGTGCTGAAAATATCCTTCAAGCTTTAATTAAGGACAGGTCTTCGATGGCTTACAGTTCTTGGTTTAAAAGTTTCTTATTTATAGGTGTAACCGTGGGTATTTTATATGCCATCATTAAAAACAAATTAAAAGTAGTTCCAGGTTTAGTCGTACTTATTGTTATCGTAAGTATTGACATGATGAGTATTGGCAAGAAATACTTAAATGAAACGCACTATATGGATGACTTCACTTTTGAAAATCAATTTCGAGCAAGTGAAATAGATAAAGAGATTTTAAAAGACCAGGATTTATATTATAGAGTTTTTGACACCCGTCAAAGTCCTTTTAATGATGCGAAAGCTTCGATTTTCCATAAATCTATTGGAGGTTATCACCCTGCAAAAATGCAAGCTTATCAAGATTTAATTACGGCACATATTGGGAGTTTCAATGGCGCTGTTTTATCCATGCTGAATACGAAATATATCATTAGTCGTGGTCAACAACAGCAGCAAGATATCTATCAAATCAATCCAGGTGCTTTAGGAAATGCTTGGTTTGTGAGTCGTTCGAAAGTCGTAAATAGTAGAAAAGAGGCTTTAGACGCATTAGCAGCGTCTCAATTAGGAGCTCCACCAAATCCGACAGACTTTAACCCAGCGGAAGAAGTGATCATGGAAAAAGAAGTTGCTCAAAACGTAAACGCCAAATCTTGGATTGTAGATTCTGAGCAACGCCCAAGCATTGAATTAACTTCTTATACTCCGAATCAATTGGTTTTTAAATCTAACAATACAGAAGATGGTTTTGCTGTGTTCTCTGATGTGTATTACCCTAAAGGATGGGTGGCCAGAATTGGAAATTCTGAAGCTACTATTCAAGAAGTCAACTTCCTTTTAAGAGGTCTTGAAATCCCTAAAGGAGAACATACGATTACCTTTTCTTTCGAAAACCCAGCGTTTGAAAAAGGAGAGCGTTTCGGGTTATTTGGAAGTATAGGATTAACTTTGTTAATCTTAGCTGCTTTAGGTCAATTTGTGTTAGATTTAAAGAAGAAAAAGTCCACCAACGTTTAATTTGATTTGTTATAAGCTATGTCGCAACCGTATTTAGTATCTGCAAGAAAGTATCGCCCTCAAACATTTGAAAGTGTAGTCGGACAAAGTCATATTACCACTACGCTAAAAAATGCTATCAAAAGTGATCAGATAGCTCATGCTTATTTGTTTTTTGGACCAAGAGGTGTGGGCAAGACAACTTGTGCAAGGATTTTAGCTAAAACGATCAACTGCGAAACGCCAACTGAAGACTTAGAGGCTTGCGGAACATGTAGTACTTGCTTGGCATTTGATGACAATGCGAACATGAATATTTTCGAATTAGATGCCGCGAGTCACAACTCAGTAGATGATATTCGAAGCCTTAATGAACAAGTTCGTTTTGTACCGCAACAAGGAAAATATAAAATTTATATCATTGATGAGGTGCACATGTTGAGTACTTCAGCATTTAACGCATTTCTTAAAACTTTAGAAGAACCTCCTCCTTATGCTATATTTATTTTAGCAACGACGGAGAAACATAAGGTTTTACCTACTATTTTATCTCGTTGTCAAATTTTTGATTTTAAGCGTATTCAAATCAAAGATATTGCTGAACATTTGGCTTCAATTTGCGAAAAAGAAGGGATTCAATACGATATGAATGCTTTACACTTAATTGCTCAAAAAGCAGAAGGTGGAATGCGAGATGCGTTATCTATCATGGACCGTATTTCAAGCTTTTCGAATCAAAATATATCTTATGAAGCAGTTATTGAGCATTTAAATATTTTAGATGCTGCAGTGTATTTTCAATGGACTGATGCATTCTTAAAACAAGATTTTGGTCAAGCTTTATTGATATTAGATAAACATTTGCAATTAGGCTTTGAAGGTGACATGATCATTTCAGGCTTAGCAGATCACGTTAGAAATTTACTTTTAAGCCAAGATGGTAGATTATTACAGCTGATTGATCTTCCTGAAGAATTTAAACAACAGTATTTCCAACAAGCTCAATTAATTAATGAAAATTTTTTAGTGAATGCTTTATCGATCATCAATAAGGCAGAGTTAGATTACAAAATCACCTTAAATAAGAAATTATTATTAGAAGTCACGCTGATTAAATTAGCGCATCTTAATGATTTATATAAAGCCACTCCTTCGATAGAAGAAGGCAAAAAAAAAATAAGTGAGCCGAATCAACCTGTAAGTCAAAAGACACCTGCGACTATTGCTACACAAGAACAGGCACAATCAGCAGTCAATGCTAAACAAGCAAGCGACTCTCCTAATAACTCACAGAACTCAACACCTTCAAGTCCTCAAAGTAGTCCTACAGCACCTGAAACTAAAGAAAACACCACTCCTTACACGCCATCAGTCAGTTCGACGCCAAAAACAGAAGTAAAAAGCACGGAGTCTAAATCCACAAAAGCTAGTACTCCACCGCCACTAAAAACTAATAATGCACCTCCAGGTTTAAAGACAGGTTCAAGTCAGATATTGAAAGATTTGCACCAAAGTAATTCCAATGCAAACCATGTTGAAGTGCTCACTTTAACTCAAGATTTAGTGATGGAATTAATGGCTGAATACAAAGCAATTTTGATGAAAACTCCGGAAAAGCAACCTTTTGTCAATCAATTGGACATGATGGATATCACACTTTTGAATCCAGCTTTAATACAGTTCGTGGGATACTCAAAAATCAGCCAAAGTTATTCAGAAGTCGCAGCAGACGAGTTTAGAGAATACGTAAGAAGTCGTACGAATGATAAACTAGTACGTGTGACTACTCATTTGAACCTTACGGATAGAAAAGAAGTTATAGTAGATATGCCGAAAACTAAATTAGAATTATTCCAAGAAATCATTGCGGAATTTTCTTATCTCGGCGTATTAAAAACAAAGTACCGTTTTGATGTGGAATAAATATACTGTTACGCCCTTATCCTTGATAGAAACCATCTTGGTTTTGCCACAAGAAATTCCTTTGCTCTATGAGCATTTACAAAGGATAAAGGAAAGTGTACAGCAATTAGGATGGTCTGAAATGCTTACTTTTTATACTGATGTTGAGCAAGATCTTTTAGACATCGCAAAAGATACTACACAACCTACGGTCTATAAATTAGAATGGACTTTTTCGGGATATCAATATGCTTATTATTTTACAAATAGAACTATCCCTAATCCTAAAGAATTGAAGTCGTGGACTTTGGAACCACATCAAATGTTTTACAATGTTCATGCGCCAACTCGTAATTTAAAATTAGCTTACCGCAATCCTTATAACATCGCTAAAGAACAACATCCACAAGCTAAAGACCTGCTCATTATAAATCAATATGGACACTTAACTGAAAGTAGTATTGCTAATCTTTTCTTCAAAATTGAACATCAGTGGTTCACACCATGCTTAAGCACAGGCGCTGTAAATGGTGTATTCAGAAGATATTTTATAAAACAAGAACGCGTACAACCTCTGATTTTATCCATCAATCAAATTCATAAAATTGATGAGATGTATTTAGGAAATGCAATACGTGGACTCTGGAAAGTGCAACTTGGCTAATAAAACCTTATTCCCATCTAAATAATTTAGTAGCTGCCACATAACCTACTACTCCCCAAGCCAAGATGATAGACAATTCAAAACCTAATGACCATATTGGCAAACCTTCAAAAGCAATTTTCCTGAAAGCTATATTTACATTCGTTAATGGAAGTGCTCTACTGATGACTTCTAACCATTTCGGGAACATTTCAATAGGAATAAAAGTGTCCGCTAAAATGAATTGAGGTAAAACTAAGATGTTTGACAATGGTGGAATTAATGAAGAGGATTTGGCTACGCCGCTAATGATAAACCCAAAACTCATAAATACTATGAGCGAAATAGCTGATAAAATCATCATTTGAATGACCGTCCAAATGCCATTTTTTAAATGAAATCCTAAAAAATAATAACCAATTAAAATAATAAATAAAGCACCCATCAATTGGAATAACATTCTTGATAAGGCTTCTGACAATAAAATATTATGTTTTTTAATCGGAGATGCAAAGAATCGTTTCAAAACCAATTCACTTCTCAAACTATAAAACACAAAGGCGGTTCCGAAGATACTTGCTGCTAATAAAGAGAATCCTAATTGACCAGGAAGTATAAAATCAATTTGATTATAAGAAGTGAGTTTTAAAGATTGTTCTTCTATTTTCAATGCTTCGTAATCAGCATGATGGGTTTTGAAATAAATATTTTCTAACACCATTTCCAATTGTTCAATTTCTCCTTGAGCTTGTGGGCTTGATTCAATCACAAAGCTTTTACCGTCTTGGCTTTCTATTTCTTTGACAAAAGCTAAAATACTCCCTTTAACCATCCCTTCCTCCAAAGCCTCTTCATCTGAAACTACTTGTACATCAATTAAAGGTGACGCTTCAAGTGCTTCTTTCCACATCGTAGAAATAGATACATCTAAAACTACAGGAACAGGCGTTGCTTGCTTCTGCCCAATAAAATTAAATCCAAAAATAAATACCAACGGAAAGGCAATGGTAAACGCAATAGACGAAGGACTCTTCGCTGTTGATTTCAAAGATGCTTTTATTAAGGCCAACATTCCTTGCCATTGACTATATTTCTTCTGAGGCATTTTTTAAATTTAAATTTTAGTTTGATAATCATATAAAGAAGCATAATACCCTTTTAACTCCATCAGTTCTTCATGTGTTCCATTTTCTATGATTGCGCCATTATCAAACACAATGATTTGATCAAAGTTCCAATCTTTAAAAACTCTATGAGTAATTATTATAGCCGTTTTATCTTCTAAAAATTCTCGTAAATTTTTCTGAATTTTCTGCTCTGTGTTCGTATCAACTGCTGATAAACTATCATCTAAAAGTAAAATATTCGCTTCTTTTATGATGGCTCTTGCAATGGATATTCTTTGCTTTTGTCCCCCTGAAAGCATAACACCTCGTTCACCTGTTACCGTTTGGAATCCATCTGGCAATTGTTCTATCTCTTCACCAATAGCTGCTAACCTTGCCGCTTCCTCAATAGTCATTTTTGGCGTAGCATTCCCCATCTTTATATTATTCTCCACCGTATCTGAAAACAAAAACACTTCTTGAGGAACATACGCTATCTGACTTCGATAATGCGCCAACTCATGATCCTTCACATTCAAGCCATCCATGCTCACTGCCCCACTTTGCGGATCATACATTCTTAATAACAAATGTGCAAATGTCGATTTACCAGATCCCGTTTTTCCAATAATAGCTACCTTTTGACCCGGCTGAATTTCTAAGCTAAAATCCTTCAATGCATGAACACCTGTGTGTGGATAAGTAAAATTGACCTTATCAAATTTGATATGACCTTTCACTTCTACTGCTTTTCCGTTTTCCGAATTCTCTATATCTGGCTTAGTGTCTAAGAACTCATTAATTCTTCTTTGAGATACCGCAGCCCTTTGAATCATATTTGCTGTCCAACCAATCGAAGCGATGGGAAAAGTCAATAGATTAATATAAATCACAAACTCGGCTATGTTCCCTGGAGTGAGAGTGCCATTAATCACTTGCATTCCCCCCAAAAAAATAGTAATCAGCATACTGATTCCGACAAAAAGATTCATGGATGGCGCTGAGATGGTTTCAGTGAGAAATAAATTGATATTACTTTGTTTATAAGTATTGGATTGCTCATTAAACAATCCCACCATTTTAGGTTCTAAAGAAAAAGATTTCAAAACCCTAACGCCTGAATAATACTCTTGTGCTTGTCCTGTAATGGAAGAAAGTTCCGCTTGAATTTTTTCACTTTTACGGTTGACAACTTTATTAACGAAATAAATACTCAATGCTAAAACTGGCAAAGGTAAAACTACATACAAAGTTAATTCAGGACTCACTTTCATCATACCATAAATACTCAATGCAGAAATCACGACCAAATTAATCACATACATAATTGCTGGCCCTGAGTACATCCGTGCTCTACTTACGTCCTCGGAGATACGACTCATTAAATCTCCCGTAGAGTTTGCTTTAAAAAAAGCAGTATCTAATTCTTGATATTTCTTATAAATATTGTTTTTCTGATCGTATTCAATATGTCTTGACATTACAACAATGGTTTGCCTCATCAAAAACATAAACAAACCTCTTAAAACAGCGAATAACAAAAGAAGAAATCCGTTATACATCACCAGTTTCATGACACTCTTTCTTACTGCCGCACCCTCAGAAGTATCAGCACCTAGTTGTTGATAGTTTTCTGCATTGTCAAAAACTTGATCCATGACATCGCGAATGATACCAGGAGGTAAAATTGCAAAAATATTAGAAACTACAATAAATAGGGAGCCGAAAATTATATGCCACTTATATTTATAAAAATAAGGCCTTAGCGCTCTTAATGGCTTTAGCGATGATCCTTTTGGTTTTTTTACTTCTCTCTTCACTTTAAATCTTTTCTTTCGGCAAAGATAAATGATAATGTAACGCTGTTCTCTTTATCTTTGTAATATTGTCATAATGTCTGAAATGAGATTTTATAAATTTACTCTATTTTTCTTTAGCTTCATCTTTTTCGCTACTTCTTGCAAGAAGCCGAATAAAGCTGTGAGGTATTCTGAAGAAGAATTTAAACACAAAGTAGATAGCATGTCTGCTCAAAGGTTAATAGACTTAAAAGCCTCATCTGAAAAAAATCTTGAAATTAGAAGACGTATTGAATTGCGCTATCTCAGAGACTCTTTAGAAGGAAAAGTGGACAGCAATCATTTTCTTTTCCCTATATATCCTGAAGATAATGATGAGATTCCTTTAATATTGCATGACACTTTAGATTAAAAAATCATACTTTTATATAAAAAATTCAAAATGAACACACCTCCTAAAATATGGCTTTCTTCTCCCCACATGGGCGGCGAAGAGATAAAATACATTCATGAAGCATTTGAAGAAAATTGGATTGCGCCTTTAGGTCCAAATGTGACTAATTTTGAAATTGAATTGCAAAACACGCTTTATACTAATAAAGAAGTTGTTGCATTGAGTAGCGGAACTGCAGCTATTCATTTAGCATTAATCTTGTTGGGGGTAGAAAGAGACGATTATGTACTTTGTCAATCGATGACGTTTTCTGCATCTGCAAATCCGATTATCTACCAAGGTGCGAAACCTGTTTTTATAGATAGCGAAGAAGAAACTTGGAATATATGTCCTATCGCACTAGAAGAAGGAATCAAACATTGTATTGCTTTAGGAAAAAAACCTAAAGCAATCATTGCTGTTCATTTATATGGCATGCCTTATAAACACACTGAGATTAAAGCTTTGAGTGAGAAATATGACATTCCTGTCGTAGAAGATGCTGCAGAAGCTTTAGGTAGTAAATACAAGGATGAGCATTGTGGAACCTTAGGTGACATCAGTATATTATCTTTTAATGGCAATAAGATTATCACTACTTCCGGCGGTGGCGCACTTATTTGTAATACCAAAGCTCTAAAAGACGAAGCTGTTTTCTTAGCAACGCAAGCAAAGGATGATGCTCCACATTATGAACACTCTCGTCTTGGATTTAACTATAGGCTTTCTAATATTTCTGCAGGAATAGGTCGAGGACAGCTTCAAGTTTTAGACCAAAGAGTAAGACAGAAAGGAGACATATACAATTATTATGCAGATGCTTTAATTGATTTACCTGGAATTCAATTTTTAAATCCTCTCTCACATACTCTTAATAATCATTGGTTAAGCACAATCATTGTAGATCCTAAACTTTCCAATGGCATTACTCGAGAAGATATAAGATTAGCACTAAATGAAGAAAACATAGAAAGCAGACCTTTATGGAAACCTATGCACTTGCAACCTTTTTATAAAGATGAGTTGTATTTTGGTGGAACAGTTTCTGCTGAGTTATTTGAGAATGGACTTTGCTTACCTTCTGACACTAAAATAGAATCTAATGATTTACAAAGGATTGTGGGTATAATCAAAGGTTTATTTAAGTAAGTATTTCTTATTATTTTCCCACAACTGTTTAACTAAGTCAAAGTCTTTGGGTTTAATTTGAAGTTCCTTTAAAGCATTGAGATGTTTTGAGTGATGTATGTCTGTACCTATAAATGTATAAACACCTTCGCGCAACCATTTCAGTGCTTTTTTTTGAATATTTGATCCGTAGTAATTCGATAAAGAAAGCGCGTTGAGTTGAAATTTAACTTCTCTATCTTTAAGTTTTTTAATATCATAATCAAGAGGCCAATAATTATAACGCTCTGGATGTGCCATAATAGGACTATAACCTGCAGACTGCATTCTGAAAATCAATTTCTCAAATTCTGGATTTTCAAAAGCATAAGACATTTCAATTAAAACAAAGTTGTTTGGATGCGTTAAAAGTCTTTTTTCATTCAATTCCTCTTCAAAGCTTGAATCCATCATATATTCTGCACTACTTTTAAATGTAAATGCACTTCTGGATATTAAATAATTTCTTAAAACATTACTTGCATTATGTATACTCGTCCAATCGTTTTCATAATATCCACTCATGATGTGTGGTGTAGCGATTGCTTGATTGATATTTAATGATTGCAATCCTTCAATTAAATAAAGAGATTGCTCTACATCTTCAGCACCATCATCTATACTCGGTAAAATATGACAATGAATATCTAAGCCGTCTTCGATTGTTTCAGATAAATACTGTTTTTTTCTAAATATTTGTAACATAACACATTGTATAGTTTCTTCTAAAGTTAAGGGCTTTATAAAGCATAAAGTTAAGGCTTAGTTTCGAAAGACAGCTATTATTGGTAATATTGTATCGATTAAAGACTTTATATCATAAAAAATATTATTTTTGCAACTATCATCATATATAATTTTTACAATGCGTAAGCCAATCCTTTTAATTTCCTTTTTAGTTTTACTATTAGGAAGTTGTGCGTCTAAAAAAGACATCTATTATTTTCAAGATATTGAAAAGCTATTGATTCAAACTAACATAGCGAAGTCTTCGGAAAATATTCAAGTGAATGACGAGATACTTATCCTAGTATCCTCTTTAGATTTAGAAGCTACAAAACCTTTTAACTTGCTTCGTCTTACCGGTGATAGCAGAAGTGAAAGCATGACTTATTTAGTAGACTCCAAAGGTAATATTGATGTACCTACGTTAGGGCAAATCAATGTTGAAGGCAAAACTCGTATTGAAGTACGTAACTTGCTACAGTCCGAATTAAAAAGATACATCAAAGATGTTATTGTCAACGTTCGTATTCTTAATTTTAAGGTAACAATATTAGGCGATGTTAAATCACCTGGAACTTACCCTGTAGAGTCTGAGAAAATTAATATATATCAAGCGCTTGGATTGGCTGGAGACTTAAATGTTTCTGCTGAACGTAAAGATATCGTTTTGATTAGAGACAATGGTACCTTTAAGGAATATCAGAAAATAGATTTAACAAGAGGAGATTTGATAAATGCTACTTATTATCATTTACAGCAAAACGATATCCTATATATTCCACCCAATACTGCGAAAATAAAATCAGCAAGTATTAATCCAATGTATTCAGTAGCATTGTCTACATTATCATCGCTTATTAGTGTAATTACTTTAGCTGTAACTTTATCCAAATAATCCAACATGACAGAAAATAATTTTGAAAAGGAACAAAATCTTTCTTTTGCTATATTTAAAAAGCAACTTTTATTTTATGCCAGGAAATGGCCTTATATACTTGCTTGTGTAATTATTTTTATTGTTTCAGCAAGAGTTTACTTAAGATATCAAACACCTTTATATCAAGCTAACTCCACTGTTTTAATCAATGCGGATGATAAGCGCTCTGGAGCTTCCGTCGACTTTACGGAACAGTTTGACTTAACTGGCATGATGTCTAAATCTAAGTTAGAGGACGAGATTGAAATATTTAAGTCCATTAAGTTATTAGAGAAGCTTATTTTAAACCTTAATCTACAAACCAGCTATCATTCTGTTGGAAAGGTTATTTCAACAGATTTATACAATACAAGTCCTATAAAATTCAATTATCAAAGACCTATTAATATGGTATTAGATAGTTTAAATATGACTTCCTTTTCTTTTTTAGTAAGCACTACTAAAGGTTCAGATGAATTAACAGTTCAATATGGCAATAAGATTTTAAAAGTTCAAAGCAATACCCCTTTTCAAACTCCTTTGGGTTCAGTAATATTTGAAAAGTTTAGTGATTTTGAAGGGGATATTAAAGTTAGAATTCATCATTCCAATAGTTTAGCTAAGCAAATTAGAGGAAGCCTAAACTTAAAAGTAGCTGGTGCAGGTAGTAAAATTCTAAACCTTAGCATGGTTTCAACTAATAAGGATAGAGCAAAGTCTATTTTAGATGAACTCATTGACCAATATAATCTAGATGCGATTGAAGATAAAGATAAAGTCTTAACAAATACAGCCCTCTTTATTGATGATCAATTAGCGATTATTTCAGAAGACTTAAGCCATGTAGAAACTGAGAAATTACAATATCAAGTAAGAGAAGGACTTACAAGCACAGGAGCTGAAGCAGGCATTTCCGTACAAGAGCAAAGCAATGTGGTGAGCCGTATAATGGAGACTGAAACACAAATTCATCTATTAAAAAACACAGCAAGATATTTAGCAAATTCTGAAATGTATGACTTACTACCTAGTGATGTTGGAATTAGTGAGTCAAGCTTGAACAATCAATTAAACAATTATAATAATTTAGTTTTAGAATATAATCGCTTATCTGTAAGTTCTACTAAAGAGAACCCTATACTTTCACAATTAGAGTCTCAACTATCCAATTTAAAAAATACTTTGCAAGCTAGTTTCCAAGCAACTATCAATTCTTTTCAGATTAAAAAGCAAGAGTTACAAAAACAAGCAAATAAAGTATCTTCAAGAATTGCTTCTTCTCCAAGACAAGATATGCTTATACGTGGGATTGTTAGAGAACAAGAATTAAAAGAATCTCTTTATATCTTTTTATTACAAAAGAGAACTGAAATTGGTATAAGCCTCGCATTATCTACACCAATTGCAAAAGTTATTAATTATGCAGATGCTTCCAATAGTCCGATTAGCCCTAAAAAGACTAATTATTACTTAGCAGCATTCGTATTAGGTGTTGCACTACCATTAGGTTTCTTCTTCATAAAAGACTTCTTAGATAACAAAATAAGATCTCAAGACGATGTCAAAAGCGTTATTAACAATGCTGTAATTTTAGGAGAAATACCTTATATTAAAGATAAGAACGAATTAATTATTGAGAAAAATGATCGATCAATTCTTGCTGAAGCGTTTAGAATTGTACACACCAACTTAAGATATCTATTATCACATAAGGATAACACTAAAAGTCAGAGTATTTTTGTGACATCAACTATTGCAAAGGAAGGTAAAACAACCACTTGTGCTAACATTGCACAAACCTTAAGCTATAGTAATAGAAAAACAATTGTGATTGGAGCTGACTTAAGAAATCCACAATTAAAAAACTATTTTGATGTAAACACACAATATGGATTAAGTGATTATTTATTTAATGATAGTATTTCGATAAAAGAAATCATATCAGAATCATTAGAAAATCCTTATTTACATGTAATTCATACCGGTCATATTCCTCCAAATCCTGCAGAACTTTTAATGAGAAATAGATGGAAGGAATTGATTGATGCTTTAAAAGAGGAATACGATTTTGTTATAGTAGATACTGCTCCTGTTCTTTTAGTAACAGATACATTCGTAATCAGTGACGAAGCAGATGTCTTCATATATGTCGTGAGATCTGGATTCACCGATCAATCCATTTTGAAGTTTGCTAAAGACTCCATGAAGGATGGCAAGATTAAGAACGTTGGTTTTGTATTGAATGACGTAAGAACGGCTAACTTTAGTTATGGAAATCGTTATGGTTACGGCTATGGCGTTAATAAAGAAAAAAACTTTTTCCAACGATTATTTTCTAAATCATAAGCATTATGATCTTTTATATTATTCTGTTTGTTATTTTAATAACTGTTGCACTTAGTATATTTACGGTAAAACAACAAAGCGCTTTTATTGTAGAGCGCTTTAAGAAATTTCATAGTGTTCGCAGTGCTGGGTTGCAAATTAAGATCCCTTTTATTGATACAATTTCAGGGAAACTTTCTTTAAAAATCCAACAGTTAGATGTTATTGTAGAAACAAAAACTAAAGACAATGTCTTTCTACGTATAAAGCTTTCTGTACAGTTCAAGGTGATTGAAAACCAAGTATTTGATGCGTTCTATAAATTGGACAATCCACACAATCAAATTACATCCTATGTTTTTGATGTGGTAAGAGCTGAAGTCCCAAAATTACGCTTAGATGATGTTTTTGAAAAAAAAGACGATATAGCTATTGCAGTTAGAAGCGAGTTATCTGACCATATGAATAGCTATGGTTATGACATCATCAAAACCTTAGTAACTGATATTGACCCCGACGAACAAGTGAAGCGTGCAATGAATAGAATCAATGCGGCTGAAAGAGAAAAAACGGTAGCACAATATGAAGGTGAAGCCCAAAGAATCTTAATTGTAGAGAAAGCAAAAGCTGAAGCAGAAAGTAAACGATTACAAGGTCGAGGCATTGCGGATCAACGTAGAGAAATAGCGAAAGGCCTTTTGGAATCTGTTGACGTTTTAAATAGAGTCGGTATCAATTCTAAAGAGGCTTCTTCATTAATTGTTGTCACTCAGCATTATGATACATTACAATCTATGGGCGAGCACACAGGAACTAAACTGATCTTATTGCCTAACTCACCTACCGTTGCTAGTGATATGCTTCAAAACATGATTACTTCTTTCACAGCTGCAGCAGAAATCAATAAGGAAGACGATAATAGTCCAAACGTGACGCCTCCGCCAAGAAGACCTGAAGTTTAATTGCACTTAATAGGTCTATAAAAAGCCTTATTATATTGAAAATCATATAAAGTCCTGAGTCCTTAGTTTCTAATAGTTTAGATATAAAGACTCGGGGCTTTTTTTATGTCTCTTTCAAATCATTGAAGATCTTTAAATATCATCTGACAATACCTACTATCCTTGACCGACAACTCTTCTTGAGAACGTTAATTCAATTTCACAGTGATAAGGCATGAGTGATAGAAAACAACATAGTACTAAGTATTCAAGGTATTTAATCCGCCTATTAATCATCTGTTTAAAAGACTTCCTTCCCTCTTTACATCAAAGTGATTTAGCAGTTTAATTATATTGATCAATCGTAATAATACTGACACTACGGAAAATAATAACAGCGTCAATTATAAAAAATTGACGCTGTTATTATAAATTCTATTTAATTATACTTACCCACTCTTTTCACGGGCTATTATCTTATTAAGGTTACTGAACCTTGAATGTTATAGTTTTGACCATCTGCACAAGTATACTCTAAAGTGTACAAGTATGAATCAATCTTCGCATGCTCTCCGTTTGGATAAGTTCCATCCCAACCAATTGCAGTCTCTGAAGTAGATGAAGTATTGTATACTACTTGTCCATAACGATCATAAATGGAGAAGTTGATTATCTTTTGTGTTGGTCTAAGTATTGGAGCAAATACATCATTTACACCATCATTATTAGGTGAGAACGCTGATGGTACATTTACTTCACAACAAGGCTTAGCATAAACCATTACTTCCGCAGTGCTTGCACAACCATAAGCTGAAACACCTCTTACCGTTACTAGTTCATTTCCTTTTGAGAATACACCTTCAACCGTTTCGCCAATATTACCTGTTACTCTTCTGAAAACATAATCAGGTTCCCAATAAAAATCCACTGGAATATTTGATTGTGCTGTTAAGCTGATCGTATCAAAAGTACATAGTACTTCCGTTTGGTTATTCGTAACAGAAACAACTGGAACGTCATAAACATTTACTTTAACGGTTCCTGTAGTTGCATTACAACCTTTATTACTTGAAGTTTCTGCATGATAATGACCTGTAGTACTTACAGTAATAGATTTACCAGTTTCACCAGGGATAGCATTTCCGTTTCTATACCATTGATAAGTATTAGAAGTAGATTGATCATCCATTCCAAAAGTTACTTGATCGCCTTCACATACCTCATAAAAATTAGATCCTGAAATAACTGCATTAGGCAATGGATTTACTGTCAAGTTTAAAATGTAGGTACTATCACAACCTAATACATTCGTGTACTCAAATAAGTATTGTCCTTCTGTATAATATTTGTCACCTTGAAAACTATAGCTTTCACCTTGACAAATTTCAACCGTTTCTTCTAATAAGAAAGAAGGGAAGTTAATAAATACAGTGTCTTGCAAACTACGCTGAACGTCAGTACAACCTGCTAAACCATCATATTTAGCTATATAATATGGAATTTCCTTATCTACTACAGTAGTAACACATGCACCTGTTCCAATCGGATTGATTAAATCGTTAGATGCATACCATGTTAACATGTCAGAGTTTGCAAATTTAATAATTGGGAAAGAGTTATAAGGTATCTCTTCTACCGTATATCCACCTGGTGCAGTAGCATCTGGAGTAAATCTTACGCCATCATTTGTAGCTCCTAAAGCTCCCCAGTTTCCATTAATATCTCTACCTGGCGTATATACTGATTGCGTATTATTAGGAGAAACTACCCCTTGAACTACTTTAGAATAGGAACCAGATGAAGCACTAGGACAATTTCCTACAATAGGATCAATATTAGTTGTGTGCACTTCAATGATATTAGTTGTTTCATAAAGTATAACTTGAGTCGTTACTCTTAAACTTTCACAACCGTATACAGGTACGTCACACCACTCTGCTATGAATCTTCTCTCACCAGGGCTTCCAAATCTTTCATATCTTAACTCCCCAAAGTTCCTTAATAACAAATCCACCATGGCAGCATGAATAGCATTAAAGGCATCAGTAGATCCTTGTAATCCTGTCCATGTAAAAGAACTGTGCTGAGCTGCTCTTGCTAGCTTAAAAGACAAATATCCATTATCAGACAATACACATTGATTATAAGATTGACCATAAAATTCAAAGTCAAAACCTATATCTAATAACCCAGTATGTCTGTCATCCACGTTCAATGGATCTGATTGCCCAGAGAATGCTCCACACATTTCAATAAGTTCTCCTTGGCAAGCAGTTATCTGACTTTCCTCTAAGGCTATTTGACCGTAAGAGTTAAATGTTGCAAAACTTAGCACTAAGGCTACAGACAACATGTTGTAAAATTTTTTCATACTATTGATTATTAAAAACTTTATTACAATTCTTTAATTAATTACTTTTTTCAAGTTGCTTTAATAATAGTTTCAAATATAAATTATCAAAAACGATTAAGGTATATACCGAATGTTAAAATCCAAACAACGTATAAACCAATTATCATAACACCTTGTCCTTAAAAGACGTCATATTAAACCATAAGGTTTGTCCTAAACATAAATAATTTAGCATTTAGAACTAACTTTTGGAAAACATCCTATAAAAATAATGAAATACTATATAATTTCAAAACATTTAGCACTTTAACAAACTATCTCCGATTTTCAATAAGCTAAAAAGGGTGATAGCAAACTATTTTAATAAGCTCTAGCAAATAAAACGCGTTGCTTTGAAGGCTTTCCACTGTACACACATACCCCATCTTCTAACGGATTATCCAATGGAATACATCTAATCGTCGCCTTTGTTTCCTTTTGAATAGCTTCTTCTGTTTCAACAGTACCATCCCAATGTGCAGATACAAAACCAGTTTTATTATCTAAGATATCAACCATCTCTTCTAATGTATCTGCTGATGTAATATGCTCATCCCTAAATTTCAATGCTTTTTGATACATGCTTACTTGAATATCTTCAAGTAAGCCTGGAATCAAATCTACTACTCCATTCAACTCATAAAGCTCTTTCGTTTGCACATCTCTTCTTGCAAGCTCTATTTTATCATTAGCTAAATCTCTTAATCCTAATGCTAATCTGATTGGGACACCTCTTAACTCATGCTGAGCGAATTTCCATCCCGGCCTTCTGCTTTCATCCAAGTCAACTTGAACTCTAACATTCATTCCTTTCAACTGATCTGCAATACTTTGAATCTTGTTTACTAACTCTTCTTTTTGCTCTTCCCCTTTGTATATAGGAACAATAACCACTTGAATAGGCGCAATCATAGGAGGTAAAATCAATCCTTGATCATCACTATGCGCCATAATTAATCCACCAATCAAACGTGTACTTACTCCCCAGCTTGTCGCCCATACATATTCCAATGCACCCGTTTTATCGGCAAACTTTACATCAAAAGCTTTAGCAAAATTCTGACCTAAAAAATGAGAAGTTCCAGATTGCAAGGCCTTACCATCTTGCATTAAAGCTTCAATAGTATAAGTATCTTCAGCACCTGCAAATCTTTCACTCTCTGACTTTACTCCTTTAACCACAGGCATCGCCATATACTTTTCAGCGAAATCTGCATATATTTCAAGCATTTGCTTAGTTTCTACAATAGCTTCTTCTTTAGTGGCGTGTGCAGTATGACCTTCTTGCCATAAAAACTCAGCCGTTCTTAAAAACAAACGAGTTCTCATTTCCCAACGTACGACATTAGCCCATTGGTTAATTAATAAAGGTAAATCTCTATAAGATTGAATCCAATCTCTATAAGTATTCCATATAATAGCTTCAGAAGTAGGTCGAACAATCAACTCTTCTTCAAGCTTCGCTTCAGGATCAACCATTAAAGCGCCCGGTTTATTAGGGTCACCTTTTAATCTATAATGGGTCACAACTGCACATTCTTTGGCAAATCCTTCCGCATTCGTTTCTTCTGCTTCAAAAAGGCTTTTAGGAACAAATAAAGGGAAATATGCATTTTGATGTCCCGTATCTTTAAATGCTTTATCTAAGACATCTCTCATGTTTTCCCAAAGCGCATATCCATATGGTTTGATAACCATACAGCCTCTAACTGCTGAATAGTCAGCTAAATCGCTTTTTAAAACTAAGTCATTATACCACTTATTATAATCTTCTTTCCTACTTGTAATTACTTTGCTCATATTTTTTTAAACCTCTTAATAATACCTTAGTCTAAGATATACAATTAATCATTGAATTGCCACAAAAGTAGTACATTTGGATACATTTTTTGTGAATAGCTTGAATATGATTATATTTATAAGTAGATTATTAACTTTTTAAATGGAGGCGATTATGAAACGCATAATTTTTGCTATAGTTATAGGCCTTGGGCTAAGCAGCTTAACTTCTTACGCTCAAGAAGGTAATTATTATGATGATATTTACTTCTCAGGGTCAGATGCTGCAACAGAAGCAAAAGAAAAATCAAAGAAGACCTCAAGAGAAACTCAATATTATCAAAACGACAATCAGTATTTTGAAGAAGGGTATGAGGAAGATGTTTATTTAGATTACGAAGAAGATTCATATACAACTCGTATCCGTAGATTTCATCGTCCGATGAATCATTATGGATATTATAGTTCTTTTTACTCACCTTATTGGATGAATTCTTATTACGCACCATACTATGGAGCGTATAGACCTGGTATTTCCTTTTCCTTTGGATGGGGCAACTATTGGGGTCCTTCAATAGGTTGGGGATATAGTAACCCATGGTATGGCTATGGTGGATTTGGATATGGAGGTTATGGTGGGTATGGTTACGGCGGATACGGCTATGGCTATAATGCTGGATTCAACGATGGATATTATTGGGGAAATAGATACGCTAGAAATAACAGCTATTATGGACCAAGAGGTTCAAGAGGCGTAGGAACACATAATCCTGGCAATTACAGATACCAATCAGGAAGAACAAACCCTGTAGTGTCAAGCCGTGGAGGTATGGTTAGACCAGAATCTTCAAGAATTAATAATTCAAGAAATTCTGGAGTTAACAGAAATTCACCTAATAGAGTAGATCAAACTAATAGAGGTGGTCAAATAAATAGCAATAGAGTTCCTTCAAGAACTAATCAACCTGACAGATCTATTAATCAAAGAGTGCCTAATCAGCAACAAAGAACTACTCCACAAGGAAGTAGAATAAACCAAAACACGCAACCACAAAGAAGTACTCCGCAAGGAAATAGAATAAATCAGAGTCCTGTGAGACCACAACAATCGTCTTCACAAGGAAGTAGAATAAACAATTCGCAGAGAAGTCAATCTTCCCAGTCGATTCGTTCGTCATCACCAAGTAGATCGTCATCTCCTTCTATGCGTTCGTCTTCGCCGAGTAGATCATCATCTCCAAGTCGTTCTTCTTCTCCATCGAGAGGTTCAAGAAGATAAGCGAATAGATAAAAATGAAATAAAAACAGAAAGCCCAAAACTTATATTAGTTTTGGGCTTTCTGTTTTATAACGTAAAAATAATGGAACTAAACTGGACCTCCAGCTTCTCCTCGGATTAAAGCGATGTCTCTATCGAATAGGTAAATTCCTCCTTTATCATCTCCTACCAATTCTAATTTATCATTTAAAGTTCTTGCCAAACGTTCCTCTTCTATTTGTTCTGCAACATACCATTGTAAGAAATTGTGTGTGGAATAATCTTTTTCGGATAAAGCTAAATCCACTAATTCATTAATGGCTTTAGATACTTCTATTTCGGCTTGTAAAAAATCTGCAAATATTTTTTTCAATGATGGAAAAGTGATTACAGGTTGCTCTAATGCCGGCACAACTCCAAACCCACCACGTTCATTGATATAACGAATAAGCTTTAGCATGTGTTGACGCTCTTCATCAGATTGCTCGTAAAAGAAATCGGTTACTCCGTCAAAACCGGGCTGTATTTCTGCCCATGAAGCCATGGCCAAATATGCTTGAGAAGAAGCAGCTTCCATAGCTACTTGTTTATTCAGTGCTTCTTGTATTGTTTTTGATAACATATTATTGAGTTTTTTCTACTTCAAATATAATTAATTATATCGAACCTACCCACCCTTTATATATCATCTGCACAGCAACAAAAGCGACCACTATTGTAAATACTTTTTTGAGCCATTTCGTATTTACATACACCACAAGTTTAGAACCAACAGTTGACCCAACCAATACTCCTAACATCACAGCACCTGCAATCTTTGGAACTATGTACCCTTGTTGTAAGTAAACCACAGCACTCGCTGCAGCCGTTACGCCAATCATAAAATTAGAGGTTGTAGTACTTACTTTAAAAGGCATTTTCATGATATTATCCATGGCTAAAACCTTAAATGCACCTGAACCAATCCCTAACATGCCTGATAAGACACCTGCTAAACTCATCATGGAAAAACCTCCCATTACCCTTGTGACTTTATAATGTTTTTCTTCCCCATTTACAGGATAGGAACCATTAAGCCTTAACCTTTCCGCCCATTTACTATAAGGTATTTCTTGATTCGCTTTCTTTTTTCTTAAACCTGCAATAACAGAGACCATTAGTGACATTCCAAAAATGATACTGATTACACTTTTATCTCCAATATATACGGCCAATATCGCTCCCATCACAGCACCAATAGTTGTTGCTATTTCAAGAAACAATCCAATTCTCATATTTGTAATGCCTTCTTTTATAAATGCAGGGGCAGCACCTGAAGAAGTGGCTATAACGGAAACAAGAGATGCTCCAATCGCATAATTCAAATCTATGCCAAAGCCTAAAGTCAAAAGAGGAATAACAATAATCCCTCCTCCTAAACCTGTTAGCGCTCCTAACATACCTGCAAATGCTGAGCCACCCACGATTAATAAGGCAAAAACTAAATCTGACATGAATCAAAGGTAATAATTCTAGATAATTAAGTCTTCTTTTAAGCAGATAAGTGCTTGAATTTATAACGACATGGTTATAAAATTTCCCTAATCCTGTTTTTTTTAATTATCTTTGCAACAAATTTTGCTAAAATATTAAATTTAGATACCATGTCATTCAGAATAGAAAAGGATACCATGGGCGAAGTTAAAGTACCTAAAGATGCATTCTACGGTCCTCAAACTCAACGCTCTATTGACAACTTTAAGATTGCTCAAGGCATCAATAAGATGCCGAAAGAAATCACTGAAGCTTTTGCATATTTAAAGAAAGCAGCAGCTTTAACTAATAATGAATTAGGCGTTTTAGATGATAAAAAAGCACAATTAATTGCTCAAGCCTGTGATGCTGTTTTAGCTGGTGAGTTAGACGATCAGTTTCCTTTAGTCGTATGGCAAACAGGTTCTGGAACGCAGTCTAACATGAACATGAATGAAGTAGTGGCGAATAAAGGTCACGTTTTGAATGGCGGTAGTTTGACAGATACAGAAAAGAGTGTTCATCCAAATGATGATGTGAATAAATCGCAATCGTCTAATGATACTTTTCCAACAGCAATGCACATTGCAGCTTATAAAATTTTGATTGAAAAAACGATTCCTGGCATTGAGAAGCTTCGTGATACTTTAGCTAAAAAAGCAGAAGACTTCATGCATATCGTTAAAATTGGTCGTACGCATTTAATGGACGCTACTCCTTTAACTTTAGGTCAAGAAATAAGCGCATATGCTGCACAATTAAACTTTGGAATAAAAGCAATCAAACATACATTACCACATTTAAGTCAATTAGCATTAGGTGGTACAGCAGTAGGAACAGGTATCAATACTCCTAAGGGTTATGCACCTTTAGTTGCTGAAAAAATCAGTGAATTAACAGGTTTACCGTTTATCACTGCAGAAAACAAATTTGAAGCCTTAGCTGCTCATGACGCTATTGTAGAATCACATGGCGCTTTAAAAACAGTAGCTGTAGCCTTAATGAAAATAGCGAATGATATTCGTTTATTAGGTTCAGGTCCTCGAGCTGGATTAGGTGAAATAAGTATTCCTGACAACGAACCAGGTTCGTCCATTATGCCAGGAAAAGTAAACCCTACTCAATCTGAAGCTTTAACTATGATTGCTGCACAGATTTTAGGAAATGATGTTGCGATCAACGTTGGTGGCGCAAGTGGACATTTAGAATTGAATGTATTTAAGCCAATGATGATTTATAATTTCTTACATAGTGCACGATTGATTGCTGATGGTTGCGTATCGTTTAACGATAAGTGTGCTATTGGGATAGAGCCAATTGCAAGTAATATCCAAGCTCATGTAGACAACTCTTTAATGTTAGTAACTGCCTTGAATACCAAGATAGGTTATTATAAAGCTGCTGAGATTGCTCAGACGGCTCATCGTAATGGAACTACATTAAAAGAGACTGCGGTAGCCTTAGGTTATGTAACTGAGGAAGAGTTTGATCAATGGGTTGTACCTGGTGATATGGTAGGATTTGACTAATTATTAGGCAAATTCATTTTTTAATACCACCTTTGTGTGCGTTCATTGAGCAATAATTTTAATATTAGTGTTATTAATAAACCGTTTTTTTATATTTAATTAGTACTTTTGAAAAAACTTCATTTGTTTTAATAAAAAGTATATTTTTGCACCCATAAACTTAAAATTGCAACATTATGTCAGAAATTGCTAATCGCGTAAAAAAAATTATCGTTGACAAGTTAGGCGTTGACGAATCAGAAGTAACTACTGAAGCAAGCTTTACTAATGATTTAGGAGCTGACTCTTTAGATACTGTAGAATTGATGATGGAATTCGAAAAAGAATTTAACATCTCTATTCCTGATGATCAAGCTGAAAATATTGGTAGCGTTGGTCAAGTAATCTCTTACTTAGAAGAGCATGTAAAATAATTTCAGAAAGAAAATCATCCAAAATTTTTTTGTTTAAATGAATTATCCGTTAAAACGTGTTGTAGTAACGGGGCTCGGCGCCCTCACACCAATTGGAAACAATGTGGATCAGTATTGGAACGCATTAAAGAATGGCGTGTCTGGCGCCGATTTCATTAAACAATTTGATGCTAGTAAATTCAAAACTCGATTTGCATGTGAATTGAAAGATTTCAATGTAGAAGATCATATCCACAGAAGAGAAGCGCGTAGATTAGATCGCTTTTCTCAAATTGCTATGGTGGCTGCAACTGAAGCTATCGAACATGCAAAACTTGATGATCCTTCTTTAAACAAGGATCGTATTGGTGTTATTTGGTCTTCTGGTATTGGCGGAATGATTACTTTCATTGAAGAGATGAAAAACTTTCACGAAGGTGACGGTACTCCTCGCTTCAATCCGTTTTTCATTCCTAAATTAATTTTAGATATTGCAGCTGGTCATATTTCAATGAAATATGGATTTAGAGGACCTAACTTTGCAACTGTAAGTGCGTGTGCAAGTTCTACTCATGGACTCATAGACGCATTTAATTACATTCGCCTAGGCAAAGCTGATGCTTTTGTTACGGGTGGATCAGAAGCAGTTATTACAGAATCAGGAATTGGCGGTTTTAATGCCATGAAAGCGTTATCAGAACGTAATGATTCTCCTCAAACAGCGAGTAGACCTTTTGACCTTGAACGAGATGGTTTCGTTTTAGGAGAAGGTGGTGCTGGTATCATTTTAGAAGAGTTAGAACATGCTAAAAAGCGTGGGGCTAACATTATTTGTGAATTAGTTGGTGGCGGAATGAGTGCAGATGCATATCATCTTACTGCTCCCCATCCTGAAGGTTTAGGCGTTATTAATGTTATGAACGTAACATTAGAAGATGCACATTTAAAGCCTTCTGACATAGATTACATTAATGTTCATGGAACTTCTACACCTATTGGTGATGTAGCTGAATTAAGTGCTATAGAAAAAGTATTCCAAGAACATGCTCCAAAACTCAACATTAGTTCTACTAAATCAATGACTGGTCATCTATTAGGTGCTGCTGGTGCTGTTGAAGCTATTGCTGCTATCTTGGCTATCCGAGATGGAATCATACCTCCAACTATCAACCATCAAACAGCTGATCCAGCTATTAATCCTGATCTAAACTTAACATTGCATAAAGCTCAACATAGAGAAGTACGTGCAGCATTAAGTAATACATTCGGATTTGGTGGACACAATGCTTCTGTTATTTTCAAAAAATTTGAAGACTAAAGCTTTGAGTGTAGATTTTGGTAATCTTACTAAAAAAGAAGCTAAGAATTTCAAGAAATTACTTAGTAAGCTTATGGGTTTGAACCCTAAGCACTTGCCGTATTACATCCAAGCGATTACACACAGTTCTGTTTCTGAAGACTTTCGTTTAAACAACGAACGTTTAGAATATTTAGGTGATGCAATTTTAGGAGCAGTCATTGCTGAATATTTATATCTAAAATATCCTACAGAGTCTGAAGGTTTCCTTACAGAGATGAGATCCAAAATCGTCAGTAGAAACTCACTTAACCATATTGCAAAAGATATGGGGATGTTAGCTTTAATGAACTTTAATAAGGCTGATGAAAATCTTAAGTCGAGTAATATCTTTGGAAATGCCTTAGAATCACTTATTGGAGCTATTTATCTGGATAGAGGCTACAAAAGAACTAAGTCTTATATCCTCAATAAAATTCTTAAAGGCCATGTGAATGTGGATGAACTTGAACAAGTCGAATATAATTTAAAGAATAAAATTATATCTTGGGCTCAAAAAAACGATTATGAGCTTAAGTTTGAAACAAAAGAAAACTTTCAAGACAACGGCAGAAGAGTGTTCCACATCGACTTGAAAATGGATGATGAGGTAATTGTAACCGGAACTGGATATTCTAAGAAAGAAGCCAGCGAAAAGGCCGCTAAACTTGCATTACAAAAGCTGGAGGCAATCTAAGCCTCCCATTTTACAATGTTGCTTTCAAACTATTTATATAAATAACGTACGTACGTGTATGGGATACTTTGTCCTTGCACTTCTTTAAAACCTTTTTCATATAGCCTCATAGACAATCCTGCAATTTCATAACGCATTTTGTGACCATCTGTTGGTGTATTGGTATAACACAGAATAGAATCGTTACCTATCAACTCATATTTGTAATTACGCACAATAGGCTCTTCTCCAAGACTTGATTCTTCTTCCGTCCAAGAACCGTTTGATTTTATATTGATATAATATACTTGAGGCTCATCGTAAAAAGTAGTTTCAAGCTCTGATCCATTTTCTTTATAACTATCTTTCTCAACTACCCATAATCCTATGTACGGCTTATCTGGATTAGTTTTTTCATCTTTTTCACAAGAAGTAAAAAGAAGCGTTACCATTAAAGCTATAAAAGCAAGAGGTAAAAATATGTTCATTTTCATTTTCAATAATTTATAATATCAAGACGACTAAGTGAGACTAATTATTGGGTTGGACACAGATGACTAAAGCAAGAAATCACTTCTTAAGCATATGTACGCTACGTAGTGTAAGTTTATCCATTAATTGTAGATATATGAAGGAAAGCATCCCACCTAAAAATAAGCCTATTAATAGACCTCCTAAAACATCAGAAGGATAATGCACTCCTACATAGACTTGCGCGAAACTAATAGCTAAAGGCCAAGCAAGAATGAGGTATTTATATCTTTTCATCTGACTGCCTAAACTGGTCAGGAAAAACACAGCAATTCCCATGTGGTTAACTGCATGTGAAGATGGGAAGCTTGCATTTCCAGGACATCTATTTACTCGTAAAATGGCATTTGTTATATCCGGAACAGTGCAAGGTCTTGGACGATCAAATAAGTATTTTAACCATTGACTAGATATTTGATCAGTGAGCGTAATACATAAAATACAGAATAAGACCCATAACCATACGTTGCTTTTATATTTTAAAATAGCTAAAACAAGCATACTGATGTAAAGTGGGATCCAAGTCTTAGGAAATCTTAAAATGGGACATAAAAAGTCCAAAAATGCATTCGCACTCTCAGAGTTTATATATCTAAAGATTTGAATATCCCAATTCATCCACTTATCCATATTAGGTCATAACATTATATTGCAAAACTACCTTTTATATACAAAAGATAGTAGGTTTATTGTGCAAAATTCAGTTCGACGATTATTAAAAATCTTGCATTCATATAAGACTTCTCTCTGAAGAAAAATATTCCTTACAGAAAGACTATCCATTTTAGTACTTTATACATCACCTATCAATAAGAAGATGACTACTTATCATGATGTAGTGACCTATTTAAGAAAGCATTTTAAAACAAATTTTTTTCTTTCAAACACCATATATTACAGAGCATAAAATAAAAAAAGTGAAGGACAAGTCATCGTCCTCCACTTTTAAAATAGCTTAATCCTATTTTATTGTTTCACTAAATTTACTTTTTTCGTAAAGATTCCATGCTCAGTGTGTATTTGTATCCAATACATTCCATCCGCATAATTAGCTAAATCTATGTCCTTACTAAAGTAATCGTTTACTTCATTGATATCCATTTTCTGAAGCGTTCTACCTGTAGCATCACTTATTGAGATGGCTAACATGCGATATTCAGAAGTATTTTTAATCGTTACATTTCCTTTTGTAGGATTCGGATAAACAGTAATTGAATGATCACCTTTATCCTTTTCTCCTATAGAAACGATGTGTGTTGAAATTGAATCTGTCAATACTCCACAATCATTTCCTGCTTCCAATACTACCACATAGTTCCCATTATTTGCGTAAGTATGCGTAGGTTCTGCGTCTGCGCTAAACGTTCCATCACCAAAACTCCAGAAATATTCTGTAACATTTTGAGGATTGATAGCTTTAAACTTAAAGGTGTTTGGAGCAATACTGTTGGCAGAAATACCATCAATGTTTGCAACTTCCTGATTAGAGAATGTAATATCAATCGTATCCATAACCACACATCCATTAGGAGCTTCTACTAAAACAGTGTACGTACCTGGTGTTGATATAGTATTATATCTTCCTAATGTTCCATTACTCCAAGTATATACCTCTCCGTCAGGACCTGCATCCAATTCTAATTCACCACCAAGACATAAAGTAGTGTCTGGACCTAAGTCAACCACTGGATTATGTCTAATCGTTACTTCTACAGTATCTGACGAAGCACAACCAAATTCATTTGTAACCGTTACGCTATAAGTACCAGATTGTAATACAGTTCTGTATCTTTCTGTAGAATTATTATCCCACAAGTACGTCACATTATCAGGATGTGAACCTGCATCAAGTTGACCTGGACTTTGAGGAGACGTACACAAGTTCAACGTGTTAGGTAAGTTTAAATTCACCCCAGGACGAACGTAAGCCATAACCTCTGTTTTCGTTGAACGACATCCAGAATCTATTTTAAACTTCATGTTTGGTCTAGATGTCATAGTTGATCCTGAAGTTTGAGTACATACCGTAGCATTATCTGAATAAGTATTCGTATTCGCATTAAAGCCTAAGTTTTGTGTACCTCTAACAGAGTGTCCACTACTCCAACCTGTATTGTTAAAACATGTCTCTACTATTAAGTTCGATGTGCCATCCCAGAAGAATGGGTTATCTAAAAGAAACACTTTCTCAGTATTTGCTGTAAGCGTTTCATTTCCTACTGCTGTATAAACAGTTTGTAAACCTGTTTGGAAAGTAGAAGTTAATGTAGTTAATGTAGTATTTTCCATTTTAACTTCAAAGTTGCTTAAAGCCATTCCACTTGCGCCGATCACGTCAAAAATCAATTCTGTGATGTTTCCTGCAGAATAACCAAGCGCAGTTAGTTCGTCTGCATGAATCAGATATTGGTTTTTATTACCCCAATAAAGGGTGTGAAATGGTTGTGGCGTACTTGTGAATGTATTGTTTCCTGATCCTACAAACTCATCCGGACTTTCTCCACCGCCTACAAAAGCAGCTACATAATAAGGTGTAGAAGTTCCTATTGTTGGTGTGGTATAAGTTGGACCCACGTGTATTGGCATTCCACTATTAATGTCATCATACCATGCAATTTGAGATCCTGGTGTAGCTGTAGCGGTTAGCGTAACCTGTCCAGGTCCGCATGTTTCTCCATCTTCTGCTATTAAGATTTCAGGATCGCTTACTATAATTGTTTTTTGTGTTGTTGCACAAGTTCCAACTGAATTGTTAATTAATGGTCTGTAAAATCCATTCGCAGTAATATTTGGAACCAACAACTCCTGAGTTGTAGCACCAGCAATATCCGTCCAGTTGGTTCCATCCGTAGATGTTTGCCATTGAATAGAATTTGGTGCATAACCATCTTCAGGCAGTAATTGAATTTCTAAATCTTCACCATAACAAATGGTATCATTCATAGTATGTAGTACTGGATCTCCAGGTTGTACAAATATTTGTAAAGTATCTACACCATTACAATCTGTAATGGTGTTTGTACCTTCAATATATACAAAATGTTCACCAGCCACATCTCCTTTAAAATATAAAGAACTTGCATGAGTACCTAATACATAAGGAACAGTTGCCTGAGCATCAGTGTATAGGTTTGCAATTGGTGTATAAGTAATTGTTGGGTAATCATTTATTCCAGTAGGTATAGTGATTTGTACAATATCATCTTCACAGATTACTTCTTGTACATCACCTGCGATTGGTGCAGCTGGATTAATAGTAGCAACAACTGCTTCTCTATTACTTTCACAACCTTTAGTCATTTTCAATTTAATATTCGGACGACTGGTTACAGTATATCCTGAAGTTTGGGGACAAACGTTAGCATTATCTCCATACTGATAGGTACTAGCATTAAAGCCTAAGTTTGTAGTATAACGTACTGTGTGACCTCCACTCCAGTTACTATTATTAAAACATGTCTCTATAATCAAATTAGACACTCCATCCCATAGGAAATAGTTATCTAAAGAGAATGTTTTTTCTGTATTTGCTGTAAGAACTTCTGTTCCTGTAGCGGTATAAACCGTTTGCATTCCAGCTGTAATAAATGTTGATGTTAATGCAGTAGCGGTAGTTAAACCCATTTTAACTTCAAAGTTGTCTAAATCTAAACCTGATGCATTTACAACGTCAAAAATTAAATCAGTAATCATTCCTGCAGTATATCCTAAAGCTTGTAATTCACTCGCTTTAATCATATATTGATTTTTATTACCCCAATAAGTGGTATAAAATGGTTGTGGAGAGCTACCTGTTGTTCCTGTTCCATTACCTACATATAATTCTGGTTGAGGTGTAGTACTTGTTGCCGCTGCCACATAATAAGTAGTTGTTCCTGTTAAGAATGGAGTTGTAAAGTTTGCTCCTTCAAAAACAGGTAATTGATCATTAGGATCTTCGAACCACTTTGCAGTCATCCCTGGACCTACATTAGCAGATAATGTTACCACTCCTGGACCACAACGTTGTGCACCAGTTGTAGAAATGATTTCTGGATCATTAATAAATACAGTATCTAATGCGGATGTACTTATTTCAACATTATTACATAACCACTTTACTCTAAAGTATGTTTCTACATTCACTCCTATTACACTTGCTTCTGCAGTAGCACTTGCCGTTCCAATATTATTCCAAGTCGTACCATCTGTAGATTCTTGGAATTGATATGTAACATTACTTCCTAATATCCATTCATTAACCGTTAAATTAATATCTCCTGATACACATAAACTATCTTGATCTACAACCACACTCCAATTAGCAGGCGTAGTTAATGTAGTACAATCCGGAAGTGGCAAAACTTCAAAAGCGTAATCTTCAAATTCTCCATTCATTCCTGTTTGACAAGGGCCTGTCGGGCCTGTAGTGCTTGTTCCATGCCAACCTACTCTTAATCTTGTCACCCCT